>ERZ779865.344-NODE-344-length-41990-cov-4.990748_pt1 | contig 41990 bp, 36 predicted proteins | sample MGYA00433088_ERZ779865 | MGnify/ENA primary metagenome ERZ779865 (study PRJEB29588, sample SAMEA2151703) | human gut metagenome | biome: human gut; feature: human-associated habitat; material: faeces | place: Denmark | collected 2008/2010 ... | reverse complement strand
CGATCGTCGGGCAGCATCAGCCGCACCGCCGCAAAGGCGTTGATGCAGGTATGCCCGCGCCAGACGCAGCGCGTGATTTCATCGGTTTCGCAAAGGCGATTTTCCACGCTTTCCCCATGTTCCTCCCAGCCGATGCGCAGCGTAGACAGAATCAGGAGCAAAGTCAGCGTCATCAGCAAAAACACAATTTGATTCATGCTTTGTTCCCACCTCTATCCTAAAAGTATACAGATTTGCGTCCGGCCGTCAAGAAAAAGCGCAAAAAAAGAGGACGGAAAATCTCTTTTCCGTCCCCTCTGCGTTTAGAACTTAGAACATCGGGATGACATTGGCGCCGTACTTCTCTTCGATGAAAGCGCGGATGGTGTCACTCTTCAGAGCCTCGACCAGCGCCTTGATCTCGGGACGCTCCTCGTCGCCGGCACGAACCGCAACGACGTTGGCATAGGTCTTAGCACCTTCGGAATCCTTGTCCTCGGTGGTCAGGAGCTTGTCGGTGATGCCGGCTTCCAGCGCATAGTTGCCGTTGGCGACGGCGAAATCCACATCTTCCAGAGAACGCGGAACCTGCTCGGCAGCGATTTCCAGAATCTCGACGTTGTGGGGATTTTCCACGATGTCGCGGGCGGTGACGTCCAGGCCGGAGCCTTCGGGCAGCGTGATGATGTCGGAGAGTTCGGATTCGTTGCCCCATGCGTCGACCGACCGCATTCTGTAGCGGCAATCGATCGGAATAACTTTCCCTGTGATGTCGAAGGCAAAGCGGCTGCCGACTTTTTCCTTGAAAATATCTTCAAAATCACGGCGGATAATAAATACGACCTCATCAAATCCGGCTTCGATCGCATCATAGATGGAATAATCCATAATGATCTCTCCACCTTCCGACATCTTAGCAAGCTGCTTAATTCCTGTTCCAAAACGTGAACCGATACCGGCCGCCATAATAATCAATGTTGTTTTCATATTCTTGAATCCTTCCGTATTATTCGTCTTTGTCAAATATTCCGACGATTAGATTGTTCTTTCGCCATTACGTATTCTGTAGCTTAAATACTGCCATAAAATCTTCTATCTGTTCTAAAAGCTTCTGCCTTTCCTGTTCATTCAATGATGCCAAGAATTCTTTTGTTTTCTTCCTCACCTCTCCTTGAATAATCTAGTGTCCATGTCCCCGCTGTCTGGTGACATGATAGCCGGAATATTCAATTCATTCTCAGTATTTTTCTAATTCCAGGTACTTTCATGGACAATCGATATAAACTTTGAAAACCATACATTTTTTTTCTTAAAAATGTCAATATTGTTTTCTTTCGATTCATCCGTTTTAATGCGCTCCATGTAGTTCCTTTAGCACAATATTTTTCAAATTTTTGTTGTTCTTTAGTTATCGGCATCGGCGCATTCAATTGTGCATGGGAATTTAACATGCATTCTAATTCCGTCTCTACCTTTTTTATCCCTTTTATCTGCTTAAAAATAACATTAGCTTTGTCACTATACAATATAACACTGCTATAAATTTGCCCATCTTCACAATAATCTGTATCCCCTAACGTAACATCCGCAAGTCTCTCTCTTTTCGCATACTTACAGTTATAACAAGACTTCCTATAAATCGATCCAGACATAAATCCGTGATAATACAAACTAGTTGCTGGTGTTAAAGGAATATTTTTTTCTTGACTATTTGCAAACTTACTATAAGTAATACAAAAAAATTTTTTTGTGCGAAAAGAAATTTTTTCTAGCTTTTTTGTTTTTAATTCATGATATATATATTCTTTAAATACTTGTTCACCCGGAATACCATGGCAAACTAAATCAACGTAAAATATTCTATCGGCATCGTGTCCTAAATATGCTTGTACCCCTGCAACTTGACATGGCGTTCCTATAAATAATATATCTTTATCTGCTTTTACATCTGCTTCAATTTTTTTATATGTATCACAGCCAATTTTACTTTGAACATATTTTGATCCTTGTGACTGATACAACTTCTCTTCTGAAGTAATTCGAAGATGACTCACCTCTACTTTTTCAGTATTCATTACAGCTGCGTACACCACTCCACCTCTTTTTATAAAATATAAGGCAATCTGTGTTGCAATCCCTCCACTCGAAGAATTATTATAAATTTTTTTGTCGTTCACCTTTGCATAATATGCTATTTGTGCAAGTTTGAAATTTTCTTTTTTCAAATTATTGTTTGGACATTTTTTCTGACACATTCCACATTCTATGCATTTCGATTGATCAATCTGTGGTTCAAATGCACCTAAATTGTTATATCTCATCTCGATACAATTCTTAGGGCACACACTTTCACAAACTCCACAACCTGTACAACTGCTATAGTTACATACTTTTTTCATCGTCATTTTCTCTCTTTTTTAATTTTTTTGAAACAATAGTATCAACGAACAACAATGATTTTTTGCGTTCGTTCTCTAAGATTTGATCAATCTTACTCCAATTTACTGATTTCCTTTGCTTTTCTGTTATTTCTACTAACTGCTCCGCTCTTACAAATCTTGATTCTAAGCCAACTAATTTCAATAAATTTATAATTCGATTATTTTGTTGCAAATTTTTTTCATCTTTCACAATTACATAAAATTCTTTATGCAACATAATTGAAAATACTGTCATATGAAAAGAATCAGTAATAATAATTCCTGCATTTTCAATCCACGAAATCCATTCAAACGGACTTACGTCCCATAATTCAGTATTTGTTGGTAAAATATCATCAACTTTTGTATATTCCGATGAAAGTTGTGGAAAATGATATAACTCAACACTCCTCTTTTTTGCTATTATGATTGATTTTTCTCGACCCAATATAGATTTTCCCAAAAAGTAATTCAAAACATATCCGTTGCAAGAAATTTCTTTTTTCACTTTCATCCATTCCTTTACCCCAAATAACAACGTTGGATCTAAAATAACCCCTACTTCTTTTCCAGTAATTCTTTCTAATTGTTTTGCACATTCTTTCTCACGAATCGTAATTCCATCGTATTTTTTCAGATATTTACAATATATTTTTTCTTTATCACGGGGAATTTCGGATGCACTTAAACTGCTGGCAAACGAAAAGCAAAATTTAGACTCTGGTACAAAATCCAATAAAAAATGTTCATTAACATATTCCGGATTCCAAATTTGATCACTTCCAGATATAAAAATTTCAAAGTCGTTTGCTAATTTTTTAAATTCATCAGTCGATTTTATAACTGCACCTTCATTTGCCATTTTATAATCTTTTGTAAATGATTTTACCCATTCATTTCTAAGTTTTAATTTCTCTTGGTAACCCTTTTTTCGAAAGCAAAAATTCGAATAATGGATCAGGAATTGTCTTTTCCAGCTTTTAATTGAAAATAATTTTTTAATAACAGAAACTATATCTCGCTTACCTATCGGATTATAATTAACAAAATAACAATCAATATTATATCTCTTTTTCAATATTTCTTTTGTTGCATACGCTTGTAATAAGGTTCCATAGTTATTTGTGTTATACCAAGTCATTAACAATGCTTTCTTCTCTATCTTCTGTTGCATAATTCAATATTCCTCCCATACATTAATATAAAAATTACTCTTTTATGTAATTTTCATACAAATAACCAAACCAGGTCTGTTCTCCTGTTTTTGTTAAATTTTGTATTTGAGCATCTTTTGTATTTCCCCACCATCTCCAACTTAGTTTATGAAACCGTTGCTGCTTTAGAAATGATTCAATCACTTCACCTTCTGCAATCTCATCATGATTTCTATTAATCGTTAAACATTTCTTATTTTCCGTTTTTACCTCATCAATCATTTTTATAATGCAAACATTGGATCTGTATACCATATCAATAAAATAATCAATTAATAAATAATGAACCCAATATCTTTTTTTAGAAAAATATTCAACATGCATTTTATAAACATATTTCATTAACGGATTATTCATTCGACACCCCATGAAAAAAGAAGACCAACGTCCTCCTCCAATATACCAATCATTATCTTGACCTAACGTAGACCATTCTTCTAAAAAAATACGTTCTGGAATTACATCTGAAAAAAACATGGTTGCATCGCACCATACCCCACCATAATAGCTTAACAGACCGCAGCGAATGATATCAGATAACCTTGTATTATCAAGAGAACAATTCTTCATAGCCGATTGATCTACTCTCCAATATATATACCGATCCATTATTTCATCAGGAAGCGTAATATAGTTAAAAAAATTATCTTTATCTAACACAATAACTGGGTGACCATTTGAATTTTTTCTCACACTATTAATACATGCCCTTACTAGTTCTGGCGCATTTTCTTCGCCTTGCCACCACATCGTCCAAATTACATTATTTTTTAATTGACTATCTCTTTTCAAATTTTCTTTTACAATTTCTAACTCTTCTAATTGTACTGTATTATTTTCCAAAAATTCATTAATAGTTTTGCAACATACTTTTTTTAAGTATTTCTCAATATGATAATTATTTATTTCTCTTATTTTCCAAGAAATCTTTGTTTTTTTTCTTGAAAATATTTTATTTAATGTTTTCCAAAATGTAAGATCAAATCCGAAATATTTCAAATATGCTAAATTTTCCTTTATCGTCATCTCTTATAACCCTATCTACTTTCCTATCTTATTTCTAATATTTATTCCGAGTGAAATACCAAAATACAATATTTGGGGCATATACATTACAAAATAATAATATACTTTATATTTGAACGAAGCAATTTTCGTATTTTTTTTCAATGTTTTTAATTCCATTCTTTTTTGCTCTGTTGGTTTTTGAAAAATTTTACTTTTATACATTCTTACCCAATAATACACCGACTGACTTAACAAATTTTCTCTTGCTAATTCTTTCGCTTTTGAATAATCTACTGAAATATAATCCACAATTAATTTCAATGCATATAGTTGTGAGTCAAATAGTGATGCATTAAATTGTGTGTTCCAACACACCGAATTAGAATGATGCACATAGTAATATAAACTTTTTTCAAGTGCTACAACACAATCAACAAATGAAAGATATTGAATACAAAACCATAAATCTTCCGCCAATTTAACAGATTCATCAAATCTAAGTTGTTGCTCTTTTATAATCTTTTTCGAAAAGATCTTATTCCACACAAAACCACATACATCATTTTCATTTAAAACAGATAAAAACTTTTCTTGGTCTGTATATGTTTTTTTTTCACTTTTTGTAAGATTGCTTTTTACTTCACCAAATTCATTAATATTTATCCACTTACATACAATAAGACCATTGTTAACATCAATGATTTCTTTTATCATAGCATCCACAAAGTCACACTCTACATAATCATCCGGATCTACAAACATAACATATCCATCATCAGACATCATATCCAACCCTAGATTTCTAGCACTTGACACACCTCCATTTTGTTTATGGTAAACTTTAATATTTTCATATTTCTGTGCATAGGAATCACAAATATCTCCTGAAATATCAGTAGAACCATCATCTACTAATATTATTTCTAATCTAGCATATGTTTGATTTTCTAAACTATCTAGACATTTTTCTAAATATTTTTCCACGTTGTATACAGGAACAATAATTGAAACTAACATTACCATTGCCTCCTTATTACAGATTTTATTAAATCGAAATAATCATATTGTTTTGACAAAATCCAATATACACTACACAACATCACATAAATAATCATTCCAACTATAACTTCAATTATCAAGGAATATATATGAATACCCAATATATCACCAACATATCTTACAACAATAAACATAATCATTCCAAACAAAAAATATATTTCATTTCCATGAATATAACTTAACATATTAAGTTCTTTTCTCACAGCAATCAATTGAACTATCAATACTATATATTCTGATAATAGTGTCGCTATTGCAGCTCCCATAGCTCCAAATTCAGGTATCAATATAGTATTTACAACTATATTTGCAATTGTTCCGGCAGTTGCTGAGAAAATGTACTCCTTATCTTTTCCAGCCGGAATCAAATATTGTTCACGCACTTCTCGTGCTAATACTACTGCAGGCATCGCCATTGCCATAATAATAATCAAATTAACACTTTTCACAAAATCTTTACCCCAAAAAACAATCGCAAATTCTCTTGCAACCGATGCAGTACCAAAAGCAAACGCGGAAGCTAATATAATAGTAATTGCAGTTGCCTGTTTCATAATACGATTAAACTCATTATAATCTTTCTTTGCCAATAGATTTGCCATTCTTGGCATTAACACTGTTGTTATAGAATATATCATTGTTCTTGCAATCAACGCCTTATCGGCGTTCTCATAATATCCTACCTCTGATTTTGTTTTCATTATTCCTAACATTATTTTATCAATACCATAATATAAACTTTCTAACAGAACAGGAATAAATAAAAGAAGCATACCTTTTAAATGTTTAATAGAATCCGAAAAATGAATTGATTTTCTATATACATATTTTTTATACATAAACCAATAAATCAAATTAGAAATCAATGTGCCTACTGCATTGATTACAAAGTAAAGAAACAAACTCTCTTTCGAACGGATAAAAAAAACAATCATAACAAACGTTATTAATTTTATAATCATATCTCTGATTGTAACTTTTTTAAATTCTTCTAATCCAAAAAAAAGCCAATTAATATTAATGACACTTCCAACATACGTCATTAACATAACAGCAAAGTAAGTTTTATATTCAAAAAAATTTAGCAAACATAAAATATAAATTATTCCAACAAAAAACGTCACAACAGTATGCAATTTCCATATTTCCCAAAATGTCTTACTCAATTCTTCTTTATTATCTCTAACTGCTGCAATACTACGAATTCCATACTTGTACATCCCGAGATTTGCAGCAAGAACAAAATACCCAACGATAGTAAAAACATAAGAGTATATTCCTAATCCTTCTGCCCCCAAAGTTCTTGCAAGAATCGGAGAAGTAACCAGCGGAAGAATCATAGACATCATTTGATATACTGTTTGAAACAGAAAATTTTTTTTTATATTTGCCATACTATATCACAAACCGTCCCTTCTCTCCTATTAAACTACCATAAACAGTTTTTTCTCCATCAACCATTTCTAAAAAATCACACTTATATGTCAACTTAAAAATATATGTATCTTTATCAAATTTTTTTGTTTTTGAAATTTTTTGATTTAATTTAGGCATCAAATTAAATATATCAACATTTCCAATTTCTACTGCGTCAATTATATCTTGAACTTCTATATTATTTTCATACATTAATGTTATAAAATAATCAATCAACAAATATACAATTAAACTATCTTCTCTTTCCCAATATTCAAAAAATAATTTTCTCAACATTCCAATCAAATTTCCATTTTTACCAGAAGCAAGAAAAAAAGATGTCCATCGATCCAATTTTACAACACCATCTCCATCTCCATTAAAATTGATTGTATAAAAAAACTTATTTGCTATATAATCATCTAACGGTCTTGTCATGTACAAAGTTGCATCCATCCAAATCCCACCATAAGTATACAATAACTCCACACGAAGCAAATCAGAGAAATGCGTAATTGTAATTTTCCCATTATGGAATTTTTCTAAAATATAATCAGGCAATTGAACGTAATCCAAATAATTATTTTTATCTAACACAATGACTTTATGCTTGCTTGCATTTAATTTTATACTTTCTACGCATGTCCGCACAATGTCAGGAGCACTCTCAATTCCTTGCCACCAAAAAATCCAAATATTACAATCTTCTCCAATTTTATGTTCTTTTTTTTTCCAATTATACTGATTGACAACATCTAAAAAGTTATCTTTTAAATATAGCATTACTTTTTTTTGACAATTACTATTGATTCTATTACAAAAATGACTTCTATTGCGAATTTTATGAGGAACTACATCCAAAAGCATTGAATTAAAAGCATATTTCCACCCTAACGCAGGACGACACACATTAAAATTCTGATTAAAACTATTTTTAATATATTCCAACTTTCCTAATGCCATTTTATACCTCTTACTTAATTTCTTTTCTATATTTTATTCTTGCAATACACTTTAATCCAAAATAAAATCTATGCAATGCACAGAAAAAAGTAATTCTCTTGGACAATGGATAATATTTTAATAATCCACTTTTTTGAGCTAACTTATAATATCTTTTATATCCATTTTCATTTAATATTTTCTCCATCCTGCATTTCGTTACTTTATCACAATCCATATTTTCCGGATGGAAAAGACCGTATTTCATATATAATACAATATCGTTTAATCGATAATTTGCGTGATAATCTACATATTGGGGATTCTTCTCTAACCAATTCGAAATAGTCGATACATAAGATGCAATAATTTCTTCTAAATCTGGTTTGTAACGATTTGTAATAGAATCCATGTTTTGAAAGAAGTAATGATAAATCGGATATTCCACACATGCCATTTTTTTACTTTTTTGGTATACCTTCAATGTATATAACATATCTGCACCAATTTTAATTCCCGCATCAAATTCTATTTCATTTTGAATCAAAAATTCTCGACGATATGCTTTCGCCCAAACAGAACGCATATTAAAATTACAATTCTCTACTATATCTTTTGCCAAAAAATTGCATTTCACAAATTGCTCCTTATCTATCTCTTCATAAGTATGGACAACCACAGATTCTATATTATAATTCTTATTAAGTTTTTCTCCATCTTCTTCAATGTATTCAAACAATATTACATCACTGTCTAAACTTTTATATTTTTTAATACACTTGATCATATTGGCATCCGCAAAATCATCCGCATCAATATAGACAACATAATCGCCCTTAGCAATCGCAACTCCACTATTTCGTGCTACTGCCTCTCCTCCATTTTGCTGATGAACAACTGTTATATTGCTAAAATTTCGACTATATTGATCACAAATTTTTCCACTATCATCATTTGAACCATCATCAACAAGAATCAATTCATCCTCCGATGATAATTGATAAATCACACTTTCCACACAACGTCGAATATATTTTTCCGCATTATACACTGGAACTATAATTGAAATGTTCATATTTTCCCCTTTCCAAATCACTCTTTTCTGTAGATAAGGTGACTGCAACCAGATACATCATTCCCCAAAATACAATAATATCAATATCCGGTATTGCGATAAACATCGCAATAACAACACTAACTAAATACAACAGCACACCAACAAATTTACTATCTTTTCTATTTTTTATCAAAAATGCGCAAATAGGTGTCCATATCAAAAACCAAAATACACACCCCATAATCCCAAGTTGTGCTGCAAGAGATTTCAAAAACTGAGAACCTCTAATATTTTTGTATCCATTTCCCCATATTTTTGCTTTTTCATACATTGCATAACAATAATCGTCTAAATTTCCTCGAGTCCAAGCCGAACCAGTACTCATTTTTTGGAAAATAACTTCATTTAATATTTGCATTAAATAACCACTAACAAACAACAAAAGAACACAAGCAATTCCTATAGGAACGAGATATTTCAACGCTTTCTTATTTTTACTTATTATTACATATAAAATACCACAAATTCCAAACGTTCCATACGCAGTAGAAGAAAATGTCAGCATAATCGCTAAAACTAATGTCACTGCCAAAAACATATATTTTTTACTTTTATTTCCTAATGAAATTATGTAATAAAATCCACCAACAAGAAACGGACTACAATAGCTAGGTTCCTGAAATGTAGAAAAAAATCTTGGGTATTGCCACGGATTATTTAAAGCATCCGGATTCGTATATATAAATGTACACATTATTGATTTAAGCGGTAAAACATTCATTTGCGTTCCGACTTGAAGTATTCCAATCACAACAACAATTAAAATTATATTAACAAATATAGTTTCTATTTCCTCTGCCTTAACCTTATCTTTCAAATTCCACATACATAAAAAACATAAAATGTAAATCAATAATTGGATAAATAACAACGTAAAATCTACATCAGTCAATCTATAAGTCATATAATTTATTTTTCTTGAAATTAGTATGACACCTATAAAACCTACAATTGCAATGAAACAAATTTTTTTCAAATAATTTTTCTTTGAAAATTTCAATGTAAAATCATTCCATATTGTCGATGTTCTTAACGACCAAGCTATCATTGCAACAGAAGTAAAAATTTGTGGTCCAATGCCAGTATCACCTAAAAAAACAACTGACGCTTGTTGCATAACCATAGATAACAAAGTCATTCCAACAATATACTTTGCTTTATTATTAAGAAATACTATAATAAGTATACTAAGCCATATTATTCCAAATATCGTTACTCGCAATTTTTCTTCCTCAATTCTACTATTTATTTCCTATATACATTTGTTTTAACTGTTCAACCTCGCAGTCAATATCATATCCTGACTGTCTTATCGTAATTATATTTTGGGCTGAAATCTCACCTCGATTTGTAGCAGTGTCGCTATACTTTTCGATTGTTTGTAACCATTTTTCTTGAGAGTCTAATGACACTTTTGAAAATTGTTCACTAAAATTCACAGCATCAGGAACATATTCTGAAACAATACAAGGAAGCCCTGTTGCTTGTGCTTCCATCACTGTTATTCCAAATCCTTCCCACAACGAAGGAAATAAAAACACATCCATAGCATGAAGTAATCCCACGACATCCGTTCGAGTCCCTAATAAAACCACCCGTTTTTCTAGACCATATTGGTGTACCTTAGTTATAATATTATCAATAATCTCTTTTTCTCCATCTCCAACAAGCAATAATTTTAGGTTTTCTTTCCCTTTTAATTCTTTCAATAGTTCAACCAAAAACACTTTATTTTTTTGTTCATTACATAATCCAATATGCCCTAGCACAATATCATTTTCATCAAATTTTAATTTTTGTCTATTCTCTTTTCTCATGTCTTCTTTATACATATATTGATTCAAGGAAATCGCATTCTTTAAAACAACAAATTTTTTATCTCCGAACAACCAATTCCCGGCTGATTCTGAACAAGCTAAAGCCTTTGTGTATAAACACTTAAACACAGGTGTTAAACATTTCGAAACAAATTCATGTCCACATGTACTATTATGAGAATGCGCGATCCTCATCGGAACGCCTGCTAACCTAGCTGGAAGTAAATCAAATGTCATCGTGGCACTGTTACCATGCACGTGGACTATATCATATTTATTTTTCTTACATAAGTTATAGATATTTTTCATATATCCAACTACATTTTTTCCTCTTTTGTAATAATACAGATTTCCTCCCTTATTCTTAATTTTCTCAGCAATCTTTTTCTCAAAAGGAGAGGCAGAAACAAAGTCAAACAAATATTCCGAATTTTCAAACCCATCATAATAATTCATTATTACAGACGTAATTCCATTCACAAAAAAACCAACTGTATTTATTACTAAAATCCGTTTCATTTTCTCTCCCAAACAAATTCATTTTTTCAACAAGTTTTCTACAATATTTTCTAATTTCTCATTAAACCTAGAGTTATTACTATTCATTTTTTGTCTCAAATTTGAAGTTAAATCTTTATATTTTTTTATCTGTTCATCTAATTCTCCAATTTCTTCTACCAGCAAAATATTTCTCATTCTTTCTTCTACTGCTTTGCAAAATTCTAATTGATGATCATTTACGTGTTCTTCATATTTCTTTTGTCTTGGTACTACAATCGGTATTTTCCCAATTTGCAAAGGCATAATAAAACTTGCAGGACCTCCATGCGTGATAACAATGCGAGCATCCTCTACATTTTTTATCATCTGCTGATAAGGAATCAACTTACTCCACTGACAATATTTAGGTTCATATGTACTAAATCCCGTCTGAATAATCACATCTTCCTGAATCGTTCCATTTTCTTTCAATTCATCTATTTTCTGAATCAACCGATTAAAGGGCTGTTCATGTGTTCCAACTGTTACAAATATCATTGTCTTTCCCCTTAGAATATACTTCCGAGATTAACAGCCTTCGGATAAACTTTTTTCTGTTCTTCCCATTGCACAATAAATTTATCTGCAATTGGATATACCATTTTTCCAGTCATAGTAGGTTTGTCAATACGATCAAATACTTCTATATAAATAAGCTTTGCTCCCATTAACTTTCCCAAGTAAAAGAATGGTACAGCAACGGCAGCACCACTTGATATAATCAAGTCGGGTTTTTCTTTGTGCAATACTTTCCAAGCAATCCTAGTATTTTTGATAAGCGCTTTCAAACTTCGATTCGTTGGATAATAGCACGGATACATTTTTTCACCCTCTAATATGCTTCTTGCATCCTCTTTATCAAAAGTGACCCAAAATCTATCCTTATCCTTCCAGAACGGTTTTAACATATATAAATGAGTCAGGTGTCCTCCACTTGACCCCACTAAACATACCTTCATAACTCAATCTTCCTCATTTGCACAACAATATCTCCTACACCGATCCCTCTTTACCCAGCACAACCTTCACCGTCTTCATCATAATTCTCAGATCCAACAACAATGAGAAATTATCAATATACTCCCGATCCAGTCGTACCACTTCCTCGAAGTCCGTAATATCGCTTCTTCCGCTCACCTGCCACATGCCGGTAAGTCCCGGTTTCATAGACAATCTCGCTTTATGGTGATAATCATACTGTTCGTATTCTTTTACCGTTGGAGGTCTGGTTCCGACTACGCTCATGTCCCCCATTAAGATATTGAAGGACTGTGGCAGTTCATCAATCGATGTCTTGCGCAGGAATTCTCCAAGTGAGAACTTCTTGCCATATCCGATGATTCTCGGATCATCATCCATCTTGAACATCAACCCGGACATCTTATTCTGCGCCATCAATTCTGCTTTTCTTGCCTCGGCATCCTGATACATGGTTCGGAACTTCCAGATCTTGAACTTCCGTCCATTCCGTCCAACCCGTTCCTGCCGGAAGAAGATCGGTCCCGGATCTGCGATCATCATTGGTATGAATAACAGGATCGCCACAACGATCGTTACGACCGAGCCTAACAATCCACAGCATATATCGATCAACCGTTTCATTATAACCTGTCTCGTCGTAACAATGTTTGATACAGACGTAACAACCGGAATTCCATTTACTTTACCTATCACTGCATTCGGCAGTCGCACAAGATTTCGGATACTTACATGTGCAAGGATTCCCATATCGGAATACCGTACCGCCATCTCTTCTGCCAATTCGCCTTCCATGCAGATCAGCACTTCATCTACCACATGATCTTTGGCATATTCAAATGGGTTATTGAGATTCCCGACAATCGGTATATTATATACAGTCGAATGTTTCCAGTTTCCTTCCTTTCCGGAAGTCACTGCACTCTCTGACATTGTTGCCTCTAACTCTGCCCTGGTATTGGCAAGTACAATTCCAACAATCTTCAATGTACTGATTCCGCTGCTGTAGAATTCCTGCAATACATCTTCCATATCATCATAGGCAACCACAAGCAACAGATTATCCTGTTTCTCCTTACGATTGATACTGGCACGAAGATGACGCTTATACACAAAATGATACACAAACATAATAATCTGGTTCACACAGATCCAGCCAAACATAACTAATCGCGAATAATTGACGGAAGACTTCTCTGCAAACAGTAATACTACCACACCGATCAGCATGAACACATTCTGTTTCAATACTTCCCGGAACTCCGTTGCTGAATCCCGTTTCAGAACTCCCTTATAAGGTTCAATCATCAGCACGGTCACAACATGCAGACAGGTAATCAGGACAACGATCCGCATATAGGGATGAAACCATTTTTCATTTGTACACATTGCAAGGAATGCATTATCCTGGAATCGAACCGTCAGACTGATTAAAAATGTCACAACAAAACATATCCAGTCCAACACCAGAAAATCAAAATGCTTATATCCTGCCGTCTCTTTTTTCTTATACATCTTAGTATCCTCATTTGTGTAAAGAATTGTCAAATTCAATACTTCAATTATCAACATTTTTATAAAGAAAAAGGAATATATTCTCGCCCTCGCCAAGACCTTAGCGTCAAGTAAGAGTACATTCCTTATCCTTCAATCTCAAAATATCTTTTCAAGGGGAACACACCCCCGGACAGGCAGTACCCGATCTACCCGTCCGATGGTAGTCCGTTAACAAGCACTATTTTAAAGACTTACTAACTTTACCCTTGAAACCTGCCTTCTTAAGAGCCTTCTTTAACTTCTTAAGCTCTTTCTTAGACATCTTCTTGTTGACTTTAATAGTAACTTTCTTGGTGTTAACACCAGCGAAAGCCTTCTTAGCAACCTTGAAAGATTTCTTAGTGTTGATGCTTACAGTCTTTAACTTCTTTAAGCCCTTGAATGCGTTCTTCTGGATAGAAGTAACAGTCTTAGGAAGCTTAACAGTCTTTGCCTTAGGAGCGTTCTTGAAAGCATTACCAGCGATAGTAGTAACAGTGTATTTAACACCATCAACCTCAACCTTCTCACTTACAGTAACAGTAGCCTTCTTTGTAGCCTTAACAGCCTTAACTGTAGCTGTACCTTCCTTAGTAGTAGCAACGGTAGCACCGTTCTTTGCTGTAGCCTTAGGAGCCTCTACTGGAGATCCAGCTGCTGAAGCAGCAGCACTAACTAACATAGTCATAGCTAAGATGCCTGCTAACTTTTTCTTTAAAGATTTCACGTTTGTATCCTCCTTTCGTAATATTTGTATATTTTGAGCCCGGTCTGCCGAAGCAGAGCAGGGAACTCACAGATTATTTGTAGTAGTAACCATCCTTACCATAGTAGCCATACTTGCCACCATACTGTTTGTAATAGTAACCACTACCGGAACCCTTCACACGATTGAGCACCACACCAAGTAACGGGCAGTTGGCTCTCTCTAGCTGGCGGATGGAATTACGGATCATACTCTTTGGTGTCTCGCTACCGCGGACAACTAAGATTGCTCCGTCACACAATGCTCCGATTCGTTCTCCGTCGGATACAAGATCCAACGGCGGACAGTCTAATACGACATACCGGAATTCCTCCTGTAACTCATTCAATGTATCTTCTAACTTCTTACTCTCTAAGAGCATCGAAGGGTTCACCACATTATCCACATTCGGAAGGATTGCTCCCTCGCCGATGTTTGTCTGTAACAATGCCTGTTCTAACGGTATCTTATTGGCAAGATAATAGGAAGTTCCCTGAATCTTCCTGCCATCCTCTCTTGCGATCTGATACTTGTCTACCATAACTGACTTACGCAGATCCATATCGATCAGGGCAGTTGGCGTTCCCGCCTCTGCTAACTGTCTCCATAACTGCATGGTGACAAAGCTCTTACCCTCATCCGGTGTCGTACTGATCACCATGATCTTACGGATATCTTCACCTAAGAATCCGACATTGACACGGAGGCGGTTCACTGCTTCTTCTATTGCATAGGGAAGTTCCGGCATATTACCGACAGTTGCTTTGACATAATTCTTAGTTGGCATCATTCTTCCCCTCTTTCTTCTGTTCTTTCTGTTTCTTACGGCGTTCTTTTCGCTTCTGCTTACGGATATCTTCTTCCGCCTTATCATCGATCGTCTCTAAGTTACCCTCAGGGATAACGGTAAGAGGCATAACGCCCAACATCTTCTCAACATCTTCTGCTGATTTGAAGGTATCATCTAACAACAACTGTACAACGAAGATGGCTGCTAATACAACCAATGCGACAAGTCCACCGATCAGTGTATTCTTAGACAGGCTTGGCGAACTCTTATGTTCCGGTGTGATTGCTTTTTCTGCGATACGCGGCTTCTGTGCCCCCATCACCTTCGGTACATAGGTAACTGCCTTCTTCGCTAACTCATTGGCAATGTCCTTTGCCTCAACCGGATCAGTACTCGTTACCGTGATCTGCATCAAACGGGTATCACCCACTGTTCCGATACTGGTCATTTCAAGTAATTCATCATATTCATAATCCAGATCCAGATCTTCAATTACATCCTCAAACAATGGTCGGATCTTCATTAATTCCACATAATCCTGTGAAAGGGAAGTACCAAGGTTCAGATCATTCAGATTGATCACGGATTCGCTGGATGCGGATACCATATATACCTTCGAAGTTGCTTCATACTTCGGTGCAATGAAGAAAGCGGTAAAGCCTCCCACCAATACAGCACCAACCATAAATGCTACAAATAACCAGATTGCTCTTGCCTTCAGATAATAGAATACCTCAAGCAGATCGATCTCCATCTCGTCATTATCATTTGCCTGGGTTAATGTTTCCTGATTCATACGTCCTTATTCCTCTCCATCTTCTGCATCACCCACTTCGGTAAGTGGATATATATCACGAATGAGCTTGATCAGCTTGTCCTCATCCGCATAGAATTCTGTGTGCTCCAGACCGTCATTCAACGCCTTGCCAAGCTTCGTCTCCCCTTCCGGAGTGACCAGCCCTTTGTTCGTATAAGTATTGACCTTCTTCGCAATACTGCTCAAAGTCTTGCTTCCCATATCCGTTGTCGAATACTCTGACAGTTCATTATACACACGGCTTACATACTTCTTATCCTTCGCCGCCTGCTCCTGCACTGTCTTCGCCATCGCATCCATGTAAGCTCTGTGCCGACGCATTCTTGAAGTGTTCTCACCGTCACCGATATCCATCCGGTTATGTACGAATGTGTATGCCTGTTGATCACTAAGCTTCAGTGTTGCACCCGGCTTCATCTCCGGATCAATAGCTGTAAAATCATCTTCTATCGTAACCGTCACACCACCAACTGCATGGTTAAGCTCCGGTATTGCGTCCATCTTCAAAGCATAGTAACCGTCAATCGGTATTCCATGGAGAAACATGGATACCGTCTTCTCGGTATTCTCACAGCTCTCCATCTTACTGCCTCCATATGCATGTGCGCAACACATCTGAATGTCCGCACTCGCATAAGAGGTTCCATCAGCTAATAGGAAGGGAACTTCCGTGATCGTATCACGGTTCAGTTGGATATACTGATATGTCTGATCGGTATCATCCACCACCAGCAACAGCATAAAATCTGCCATTGATCCAACATAATCCTTACGTTCATCTGCCTCTTCATTGCCACTGTTATCGGTACCCATTACCAGATACGTCGACATCTCGTGGCTTAATTCATATATCTTACCATCTATATCAATCGGAAGTTCCTCTTCCTCATAGCTGTCATCTGTATCATCTGACTCAAAGATACCAATCCGGTTATCGATCAGCATCACGATCAGATAGATCACTGCAATTCCTAGTATCACAAGTCCGATCTGACCTGCAATCTTCATCTTCTGTCTTCGGTTCATATCGATAGGATCCTTTCTCCCAATTCGTCGATCTCATCTAATCTTGCCTGTCCAAGCTTCTTAGCGATCACCTCGCGGCCTTGTGCAAGATTCGGAACTCTTGTCTCTGTATTATGACAATCACTTCCAAGCAGAACATCCCAGTCTTCCTTCAGGAACTTCATGCAGCGTCCCCGCTTCTTCCAATTCAGAAAACTTCCTGCATTGATCTGTGCAGTGATTGGAAGATCAAAGATCGCATTCCAGATGTCCTTCTTCTTCTGATAATCATAATAACGTTCTATATGTGCTAATATAATATGTAACTTCTGCTTATCAAGGATCTGTTCGACATTCTCTAACATATCCTTCGTCCATTGACAAAACGGCATCTCCAACAATATGGTATCGGTATCTCCCATACACAACTTCGGAAGCATCTCTGCCTTGCCAATCCCACCAAAATAATATACTTCTGCTCCCAGGTAAAAGACCGGAGCCTTCCGTCCCTGTTCGTCCATGGCGGCCATGACTTTCTCATAAGCCTGCTGCCTTCTTGACAGAAACTTATCAACGGATATCCTGTCTGCATAAAAATGAGGAGTCGCAACAATTCTTCCAATTCCCTGATCAAGTTCTAACTTCATCATATCCAAAGACTGTGCTGTACTCCTGCTTCCGTCATCGATGCCCGGCAATATATGGCTGTGAAAATCAATCAAACTCTGATTCTGTTCCATATTGATCACCTCCATGCATCTTCTCTCTATCACGATATCATGTCATTGACATCTGTTACTATACATCTTTCTTCCAAGGATGTAAACCAATTATATCATTTAATTAACTGTAAATATTTTACACATAAAATAACAATCCATTGAATTTCCTATGTTTCGCAGAAGTTATTATAGCATAACACCCATTTATTTCAAAGCATTTTCATAGGTAAATATTTTTTCACCTATTCTGCTTTTTTGACTCATCCATACATTTTTTACAAAATAAAAGATTGCCATGCTTTTTATTTGGACAAAGTGCATAGCAATCTTCATACTCCCATAAAAGTGTCATTCATTTTCACAACAGAGCCGCATATCACGCAGCTATATTTCTACATAACGGATTGTTCCATTATATGCAGCTTCTCTACCGGGTTCTTCTGACATACTGAAATGCAATACCCATCGGGTAAAAAAGCACAGCTGCCATGTGCAAGAGGAATATCCTTGTCCGCGATATCGGCATCCGTATTGTCTGACACCGCATACACCACACAATGCTCTCCCGGTTCATCCCATACGATCCGAAAAGAATTCAGGGGCACGCCCAGACCACTGCCTTCATATTTCACATAAGCCTCTTTCATCGTCCAGTATCGAAGGAACATCCGGTTTTGCTGTTTCTCCTCTTCAAAGGACAGGATTCTGTCATATTCCTCCTTGCAGAAGAAACGTTTTGCAACCATCCGGTAATTGCGCTGTTTATATTCAATATCAATTCCTACCCGTTCATCACTGACTGCCAGCACAGCATATTGCCCGGAATCCGACAGATTAAAGTCGATCCTCCCGGTAGCATTGGCAAGAAACGGACGGCCTGCATCATTATAACTATATTGCTGTCGTTCCGTTTCGATTCCCGTCTCCTGTCGGATCACGGACTGTAAGAATGCACCGGTTAAGATCTTCTTCTTAGCCATTTGCTGGTTCGTCATCCGCTTGATCCGCTCCTGCCGTTCTATCGGCAGTTTCTTATAAAAAGCATGTGACTGCTCAGTTGAGCAGTCACAATTCACATTCATATAATAACAATGTAACATGGAACGTTACCTTGCCTTTCTCTCAATCAATCGCTGATCAATGAATTATAACTCATTGACAACATGACTAAGGATTGCCATCTCTTTTGCCTTCGCATCGTTCAGATAACCCTTGATTCTTGCACCGGCTTCAATCTCACCTGTAACAGAAATACGTACGAGTAAGTTTCTTGCAGCTAACATATTGTCTACCACAACTGCATACTCATCTAACAGATCCTGCTCAAACGGAATGACTTCATTCGCCATCAGATACTTCAAACGATCCAGCATTAACACCTTGTGATCGTATGCAATATGCAATGCACGAATATCAAAGTCCGGCTCTTCCTCATGAAGCTGCTTATCTACTCTGGCAAGTAATGCATCATACACATTCACACCGAATACCGTATCATCAAAACGATTACGCATCATACGGAAATGATTCTTCGTATCATCCCCATTCAGATATTCCTTCAAGGTATCCCGGATCAATGATGCATCAATGTCATAGTAACGATTCTCTGTATTCTTCTGGATTACATACAATCCACGGGTTCCCTTATAATCATCCTTAAATACATGATCTTCTCCGGCAGTCAGAGCATCAAATCCCTTCTTAACCTTATCGAAAGATACGGTTGTATAAGAATACTTATCCTTAAATGTAAAGTCACCAACATAGAATACTTCCTCATCCATATTATAACCATAGATAAATAATTCATGTGAGAACTTGTAATCTACACTGACATCACATAACATCTTGGCTTCATCAAATGCACCATATACATAACCGCCAAGATCAATCGTCTTCACGATGAAATCAATTACATCTCCACAATAACTCTCAATCTGTGGCTTCGTGATCAGCGAAAAGATCAGATACGGACATTCCTTCATTGCACTGCTTCCCGGCATCATATCACATAATAAGATCTCGTCTCCGGTGGTATATTCCGCAATGTTATAGCAACGTAACTGGATATAGTTGCTATAGATCCATCTCTTTGCATTCTCATCATCCCCTAAAATAGAAAACAGGGTTGCATGCCACTGCCATGAAGTAACGGCAGGATACTTAACAGGTAATACTACTTTGTTCGCCATAATTATGTAACCTCCTTAGTTATTGTAACTTCTCTTCAATCAATTCCACCACGTCATTCAAATTCTCATACTTATTAAGAGCAAGTTCTCTATCATCAAATACAACATCAAACTCTTTCTCTGCATCCACGATCACTTTGATCAGGGATACGGAATCCAAACCATCATCACTTAAAGATGCTGATGTATCAATGGCATTCTTATCAACTTCCGGTACCTCTTCTTCAATGATGTCCAATAACTTGTCTTTGATCTCTTTCTTTTCCATATATCTGTAACCTCCGTTATAATTTGCGCATGCTACACACCGCTATATATATTTTAATATGATTATCCTCAATCTTCAACAAAAATTTTATAAATATTTACTTATTTTCATTTAGTTGTTCTGCTTCTTCTTTTAACTTTTTATTTTTCCGGTTGCGGATCGCACGAAGCAGAATTCCATGTACCAGATTCGTATACAATAATACACACAGAACCACTGCAACAACGCAGGCAATCACTGCTCCTTTTGAAAAATATTTGAGATCTACATGCACTGTTTCATTCAAATGGCAGAAGTTAAGGAATGGTGCAATGACCGCCTTATGTCCGACCGTCCACTGCGGAATAATGCCTGCCGCAATCTGCACAATACCGACCAACAGAAGTAAAACTTCTCCAAAACGATATGCCCTCCGGTCATCTTTTCCTTTTGCCTGTGTAGAATCATCATCTACAAGCCGTTCTTCTTCCGATGTAAGAATACGAAGTTTCTCTTCCGGTTTGCTGATAAAGAATTTCATGAACACACGTAACACCGCCGTCATCAGGAAAGCCCACATAATAATATACACTACAACCAGCCATTTCCATCCAATGGCTGTCGAGATGGATTTGAACAAAGCGGAATGTCCAAGATATCCAAGCGTTCCCGGAATCCCAGCAAGACTTAATCCTGCAAGCAGAGCGCCTGCTCCAAGAAGAGGATTGCCCTTACCGGCAGCGATCAGTCCTTTGATCTCATATGTTTTATTTCTGCGAACCAGCTCTAATGATACCATATACAACACTGCCAACGAAAAAGCACTTGCAAATAACAGATATACAACACTTCGAACACCGTATTGATTAGAACTTCCCCCAAGCACAACCAGACTCACTGCTAACAGAGCAAAACCATTCGTTGCAACATCCAGTCCCATCAGGATCTTCCGGATATCCGTCGCAGTTAAGGAGATCAGAACTCCCCATATCATTGTCATGATTGCTGCTACCAGCAATATTCTTCCATAAAACTTATTCTCTATAAACAGATCTACGGCAATTACCAGAATACCATATATTCCAAGCTTTGATATCAGACTTGCGATTACGGTTGAGACCTCGATCAAACCATAAGAACATCCTCTTGTAACCTGAAATTGTATCGGAAACACACCGGCTGTCATGGCAAAACCAAATGTTGCCAGCAATCCGCCGATCAATAATGCACTGTTGCCGCCTCGCGACATAACGCTTGTGTACATTCCATTATAATTCACGCTGCCAAGGTATCCAAATAAGATCACAATACCGGAAAGGATCAATACCATTCCTGCGGTCACAAATCCAATGTAAATGTTCGCATTCTTGATTGCCGCCTTGTCTTTTCGATGTAAAAGCAACGGCCAGGCAAATAATAACGCAAGCGTAATGAACATGAAGAAGTTGAACAGATTGTCGGTCATACATGCACCAAGTACCATTCCAAACATACACATAAACAATAGATAGAAACGGTTACTGCTCTCTTCTTCCTTCATGCTAACCTTCATAAATTGTGTAATGATCGCAACAACAACCGTCACCAGAATGCTCAGTGTCACAGATACAACATCCATTGTCAACGAAAGTCCCAAACCTAATGCTTTTCCTAGAGAAAGATCAAACTGTACGCCCTTTCCGATTGTCATATATGCAAGATATGCAAGCATTGCCAATTGAACTGTCACAACAATATCGATCCAGTCATTTCTCGTACCCTTATCCTTTTTACCAAGGAAGAACCCGATCACTCCACCAAGCATCGGAAACAAAAATATCAACAACACACCATAATTGTTTGCCATCTTATCCACCACCTAACTAAATAACTTCTGCATTACTGTGCTGACCGCCTGCAGTATTGGCTGCTGCCACAAAGAACATACCACTAACAGCACTGCCAATATACCGCTTACTGCAATCACACCTTTGCCCGGGTTCTGTATATCGGTCACGTCATCTTCTGTCACATCTTCTTCCGGCACATCTTCTTCCAGTACTTCTCCTGTATTATCTTCTGTTTCCTGCTCTTTGCAAGGAAAATACATCCGTCGAAGAAGCGGGAACAATAACATAACCGGAACAACTACACCAACTACATTGCCGATCAGACCGATATATGTAAATACCCCAAAGCCTCCTGCCAGTAATCCAATCTCCGAATAAATAATTCCGGTAAATGTTCCCGTAACCGGCACACCAATGCACATAACCGCTAACAATACCAGAATGGCATAGGTATACGGCATATGCGTTCCAATTCCGTCTAATCCATTCAGATCTTTTATCTCATTTTTCTTACAGATGCTGTGAAATAACATCAGACATGGAATCACTGCAACGATCCGGTACACAGCCTGAAAGCTGCCGCCTACCAATCCGTAGGTATTCATCTCCGCAACGGAAAGAAGAATCATTCCGGCTCCTGCAATACATAAAAAGATAAGTCTCTTCCCCACTGTCTTCATCTTAAGGCCAAGAAAACCGACCAAGATCAACACAGCTCCAACTGCAATTAAAATTTCACTTAACATGTGTTCCTCCTTGCTTATAACAACTTATATTTTTTAAAAGCGACAATACAGATTCCTACAACGATCACTGAAAATACGATCACACCCGGATAACCATACCGCCAGGTAAGCTCCGGCATATTCGCAAAATTCATTCCATACCAGCCAACAATCAATGTAAGCGGAAGAAATATCGTTGTGATCACTGTAAACAGCTTCATAATGTTGTTCAGATTGTAATCTAACATCGCGTCATGCGTTTCTCTCAACTGTACCGCATATTCTTTGAGGTGTTTTACATTCTCGGATAACCGCATGGTCCGTTCCGTAAACGTAACAAAACGTTTGACATTCTCCGGCGGAAACATCTCATTGTCATTGTCCCGCAGCACCTCACCGATATCGATCAACTGATCATAATAATTCCAGATATACATCAGTTCCTTCTTCATGAATAGGATCTCATTGATAAATGCCGCATCCACCCGTTCCTTCAGGATCTTAGTCTCCAATGCACTCATGTTAAATTCCATGTTCTCCAAAAATTTGCGATCCTCCTGAATAAGCAGATCCAGAAAACGGTATAGGAATTTCTCCGGAACCGTCTGTGCAAGCTGTGACGTATTCCCTGCCGAATCCACCTGATAACTTGCAAGTACCCGGTCAAAAAGTTTGCGGATACTGCCATCTTCATCCCGAATCTCTACAAATAAGCAAAGCTCCGGCTGCACATATATCGCAAGACGATCCTTGTCACTGAACACTTGTAACATATCGATCAGATCCAGTACCGTAAATACAAGATTGGCTGTTACGATCGTATCACTCCGGAAGTTATGCAGATTCTCCTGACATGCCCGCACCGTCTCCTCCGGAAACCCATACATGACATAGTCATCCTGTAATTCTGTAAAAGTGATAAATCCCACTTTTCCTCTTTTCAATTCATAAAACATGGCATACCCTTTCTTTCGGTTTCCGGGAGTCCGTCCCACAGGATCCGGCACCCGGAATTCCACTCTCTATCGATAGTATGCCCTGTTTTCACACGCGATAGCACCATTTTACCACTTATTGTAAAAAAAACAATGAAATTCACATAATATTCGAAAAGAATGAAGAATCAGACGAACCATCCCATAAATCAAAAAAGAGCGTACCCTCCGGTACGCTCTCAAGAATCTGCTCTGCACGAATATTAACCAAAAATACTGTTAAAGAAACTCTGTAATGCATCAATTACTTTCTGGAAGAAATTCTTTGCCTGTTCCTTATCCAATCCCATATCCTCTAACTTATTGAATAAGTCTTTTGCCTGACTCTTCATGCTGTCAATGTTAAGGTCTAACTTGCCGATCTTCTTCATCAAAGAAATGATCGTCTGTTTCTCATCATCTGTAATGCTGATTCCAAGTTCTTTGGCACCCTCATCGATTGCTTTGCTGATCGCTTCATCATTGTCCAGACCTTCTTCTACAACCTTTGCCTTAACAAATGCCATCAACTGCTCTACATCGTCCGAATCCACATCTTCCGCCATCTGGCTTGTAACTACCAGCTCGTTCACCGCAGCATCCATACTCTCTTCTGACACTTTCTTGCCTGTCAGTTCCGAATAAGCTTTCATTGCACCAACCAAAGCTGCTGTACCGGTAATCTCAAACGGTCCTGCAACAACTACATCTGCATTCTCAATTCCTGCTGTGATCAATGCATTGGTGTACATTCCTTTTGTACAATAAGAAATGTTCTTTGTCTCTACATCAATTCCGTCACCATCTTCGCCAAGCACTACCATAACGGAAGATAATGCTCTCGAACCGATGACACTGGAATCTAAGTAATCACCAAGATACTGATGTTCCTCATCGTTCGTAATCTCACCTACCGTATAGTCTTCGAGATCTTCGTCCGTAATTCCCATCAGATCCATAACGGTTGCTTTTTCTTTGTCAGACAGATCCGCACCAAATGATACATATACATCATCCGGATCCGCTCCTGTGGCTGCATCCGCCTTTACATGTAATCCCGCTGCCGGCAATGTCAAGATCATTGTTGCCGCAAGCACAACTGTCGTAATTCTCTTATATAATGTTCTCATAATTCTTTTCCTTTCTTCCCTATAATACTCCGGGCAATTGCGAAACTCCCGGTTCCGGTCACTATATCAGAACCATTCCATGAGTCCCGCTGTCATCTGCTCATGATCCTCATTCTATCACTATACATTATGTAAAGTCAAATAAAGACTTTCTTAACAACCTGCCGTCACATCCGCATCTTAAGGCTAGTCATCTCTCCGGTTGCCAAGAAATCTTGTTACATAATATAAGATCTGCATGATCGATGTGATCAATGCCGCAACATATGTCATAGCTGCCGCAGATAACACCTTCTTCGCACCCTTGTAATCCTCGTTGGCAAACATTCCGCTGTCGCGGATAACCGAAAGTGCTCTGCTTGACGCATCAAATTCCACCGGCAATGTTACTAACTGAAATACCGCCATCAACGAGAATAACACAATTCCAAAGAAGATCAGGCTTCTTCCAAACTGTCCGGAGAAGAAACATCCGATCACGATCATGATCGGTCCTACCTGCGAACCAAAATTACATACCGGAATAATTGCATTTCTCAGACGGATCGGCGTATACTCTTCTGCATACTGAACAGCGTGTCCCGCCTCATGTGCCGCAACTCCGACTGCTCCGATGGAAGCAGAATTATATACCTCGGATGACAACCGGATCACATTGTCTCTCGGATCAAAATGATCGGTCAGTTTGCCGGCAACATGTTCAATCCGGACATAAGACAATCCATTTTTGTCGAGGATCATTCTGGCGGCTTCCGCTCCGGTAATTCCACGGGAATTGCGTACATTGTTGTATTTATTAAATGTTGATTTTACCTTAAACTGTGCCCACAGACCAAGCAGTAATGCCGGCAGCATAAAGACCAGATAAGATAGATAACCATAGCCATAACCGTAGCCATATCCATAATGCGAATATAATCCCATTACCATATTACCTAATGCACCACTTGTAATTTGCTGTATGATCATTCCTGTCATAATAATCCCTCCTGTTATAATATATGTATATTATTCTATTGCCATTCATCTTGAATAGATACCTTAATACAAAAATGTGTTGATTGTGTGTACAAGTATGCATCCAAACATAATTATAAAAATATCTCTTACAGAATTCGCTTCACACAATCTTTCCATCCGTTATATAACCTGCTCCGCTGTTCTTCCGTATAGTGCGGCACAAATTCTTTGTCTCTTTGCCAGTTTGAGCAGACTTCTTCCTCGTCCCGGTAATATCCTACTGCCAGTCCTGCAAGATAAGCTGCCCCAAGAGCGGTTGTTTCTGCAACTTTGGGACGGATAATCTCTCCATTCAGGATGTCAGACTGAAATTGCAGCAAAAAGTCATTGGCACTTGCTCCGCCATCCACCCGGAGTGAAGTCACCTGAATATTGGCATCCTCTTCCATTGCCCGTATCACATCCAGTGACTGGTACGCAAGGGATTCCAAGGTCGCCCGTACAAAATGCGCCCGGTTTGCTCCTCTCGAAAGACCGAATACCGCACCTCTCGCATAAGCATCCCAATACGGGGCACCCAGACCGGTAAATGCAGGCACAACATATACGCCATTGCTATCCGGCACCGATGCTGCCAGCATTTCTGTCTCTGCTGCCGTATCGATCAGCTTCAGTTCATCCCGCAGCCATTTGATTGCCGCTCCTGCAACAAACACACTTCCCTCTAATGCGTATTGTATCTTGCCATTGCGTCCGATAGCAATTGTGGTCAACAGCCCGTGTTTTGAATCTACCGCCTGTTCTCCGGTATTCATCAATAAAAAGCAACCGGTTCCGTAAGTATTCTTGCTCTGTCCCGCTTCAAAGCAGCACTGTCCAAATAATGCAGCCTGCTGATCTCCTGCAACACCTGCAATCATAACAGGTTCACCAAGTAACGCCTCACCGGTCTCTCCGTATATCTCCGAAGACTGCTTTACCTCCGGCAGCATGGAACGTGGAATATCAAATTTGCGAAGCAGCTCTTCATCCCAGCATAGTGAATGAATGTTATACAGCATTGTACGGGACGCATTGGTCACATCCGTTGCAAATACCTTTCCCTTTGTCATTTTGTAGATCAGCCACGTATCCACCGTTCCAAATAATAACCTGCCCTGATCTGCCTTCTCTCTTGCTCCGTCCACATTCTCTAATATCCACCGGATCTTCGTCGCTGAAAAATAAGGATCTACGATCAGTCCGGTCTTTTCTTTTATGATCCGGTCATAGCCTTCTTCCTTCAATTGTTCCACATAATCTGCTGTTCTGCGGCACTGCCAGACAATGGCATGATACACGGGGTCTCCGGTCTCCTTGTCCCAGACGATCGTTGTCTCTCTCTGATTGGTAATTCCGATCGCTGCAATCTCCGCCGCTTCTATGGAACATTTTGCCATTGCTTCGGTCATAACGCCTGCCTGGGATGCCCAGATCTCATTTGCATCATGTTCCACCCAGCCGGACTTCGGAAAATACTGTGTAAATTCCTTCTGTGCCGAAGACACGATCTCCCCCTTCTTATTGAAGATAATACACCTTGAACTCGTTGTCCCCTGATCCAATGCCATAATATATTCTTTCATAATGTACCCCTTTCATACTGTTCGCATACCTTCTTCATCATCTGTATATAAGCTTCCTGTACCCAGGCAGGCTCTGCAATCTTCAGCTTGTCTCCAAACCCGAATACCCAGCCGAAAAAGCGGTCACTGACTACCGTATCCACAACAACCGACACCTTCCTGCATCGCCTGTCATTTTCATCCGGTTCTGCTTCTTCCTCATACCATGTTTCGGTGGGATGCATCCAGACTTCTCTGCCAAAATGGTCGATCATCGCCCCGGCAAGGGTGGCATCCGCTATCAGTGTGACCGTTACCTTTTCCCCGGCAAACATTCCAAATGTCTGTGTTCCATAGCTGCTTAGGTCAATCTGCTCATACATTTTTCTTCCCAGCCGCATTTCCGGTTCTTCCACAATCTCCTTCATCTTATCGACCCGGTAATGCCGCATCTGCTTTGTCGCATCATCATATCCGACCAGATAATATTTGTCATTATCCCATTGAAAGAACCACGGTGAGATCCGGTAACGTTCTCCGGCCTTTCTCGGCACCAGTTCTTTCTTCACATTCCATTCATAATATCCAAATGTGATCTGGTGATCTTGTCTTATGGCATCCTGAATGTTATCAATATTATAATAGATGCTCTCATTCATCGATTTGACACGATCCCGCACCACAACCTGCCCGGTAAGCTTCCTCGCATATGCTTTGCCGGATAACCGGGATAGTTTTCCGATCAGCTCCCTTGATTTGTTCTCTGTAATAAACTTAGAAGACTGTACCGCATCGACCAGCAATTTTAATTCCGGCAATTCAAACATACGGGAAGCTAACCAGGCTCCCCGATGTTCCCTTACAATATCCATTCCAAATTCCGACAGTATATCCATATCACTGTATATTGTCTTACGCTCACAGGATATACCGTATTCATTCAGTCTTGTTACAATTTTATCCGCAGTTAAGATATGTTCCTCGTCCGTTTCTTCGTATAATATCTTTGCAAGATAAAGCAGTTTCTGTTTCTGTGTCTCTTTTCTCACATACCCTCCCAATCACCGGCACTCACACGCCCTTATCACCGAGGCACTACACTAACAGCCCAGTTGCTGTTTGACATCGTTGAGTGCCGCGTCTTCCATATCGTGTTCTAACGGCGGTAACGCTTCGCCATATTTACGCTCATACGCAATTCCTAATAATTCATCCGCAATCCTTGCATTCTTAGGAAGCAGCGGACCATGTGAATATGTTGCAAATACATTCTTATAACGTGCTCCTTCTGTTCCGTCTTCTCCATTGTTCCCATATCCCTTGAGAATCTTTCCCATCGGCTGTACACCTTCTCCAAGCCAGGTCTGGCCATTATGATTCTCAAAACCAACGATTGGAAATGTTTCTCCATTGGCTCTGGTATATTCATAAACAAAATTACCGATCATACGCTTATCGGATGCGGTTGTATAGACATTGATCCCGCCAAGGAAATCCACTCTCGTTCCGTCTGCCGCCTCATAATACTTGCCGAGCATCTGATATCCGCCACAGATTCCAAGAATGACCGTTCCTTTTTCAATCTCCTCTTTGAGCCATTGCTCTTTATATTCGAACAGATCCTTTACCAGAATCTCCTGCTCAAAATCCTGCCCGCCACCAATGAATATAATGTCGTAATCATCGTCCCGGTTCACTTCCCCGAAAGACAGTCTTGTCACCTTCGAGCCAATCCCGCGCCACGCAAGACGTTTCTCCATGGTTCGGATATTGCCATTATCCCCATACAAATTCAGAATATCATAATACAAATGACATATGTGTAATTCTCGATCCATTCCCTTTTCCTTTCTCTCTTCCGACCGGTTCTTTTCCAACCGGGTGTCATACCCCAAGGTCAGATACCCTGTTCCCTGCTGTCTTTCATGACTCAGGATGCATCATACTTTTTAAGTGGTACAAACTCTGCTAACTTATCGCGGAACTCCAGCATACAGGTATAAGATAATACAAGAAATGTCTCTTCTCCGCTCTCCTGTAACTGTGTGATCAGTGTCTTATAGTCCTTCTCGACGCTGAATCTCGTTGTATCAAAATCCGCATATTTTAACCGCAGCTGCATATCGTATGCCCGCTTCCCTGTAAAATAAAAATGCTTTGCCCCGGAGGCCGCCTGTGTCAGCCGTTCAAATTCCACATCATAGATCCATGATATATCCTTGCCATCCGCATAGTTGTCATTTAATCCAAAAACAATATTGCCTGTCGGACGTTGCTGGATTAAAAATTGCAGCACCTCATTGAATCCCGCCGGATTCTTCACCAATACCAGATGAAGCGGTGCCTTTCCAAGCTGTACCTGTTCCATACGTCCAAAATGCGTGGTAAGTCCGCCAAGCACTTTCACAATCTTCTCATCCGACAATCCGATCAGATGTGCAACCTCCGTAGCGGCAAGTGCATTGTACAGATTATATCCACCCGGCAGCATCACTTCCGCTTCCACCTTGCTGCCAAACACATCCATCCCGATCACAGAAGATGCGTCTTTCCATTCGATCACTTTTGTAAGTGCAACCTCCGGATCCTGTCTGTGATAACCACATTTTTCACAATAGAAACCACCGAGATGTCCAAATGTATGATAATGATATTGGTACTTTGTCTTACAGTGAATACAATATACCGCATCCGAAATATCCGAAGAAGTCCCCTCGTAAAGCGGTCCGTTCACACCAAAATAGTGGATCTCGCTATGCGGCAGATCACTCAGTGAACTGGTCAGAGAACAATCGGCATTCAGCACCAGTTTCACATTCGGAAGCTGTGAAAGTCCTGCCCGGATCTTATTCACTGTCGTCAACACTTCTCCATACCGGTCGAGCTGATCCCGGAATACGTTCGTCACAACCGCAGTCACATCAAGATCCCCAAAATGTTCTACAATACTCTTCAGTGCCGCCTCGTCACATTCCAACAATGCATAGTCCGTGTTGATCTTACCGCCAAGTGTTGCCGCTCCAACAAAGGCTGACACAACTCCACCAAGCAGATTGGCACCTGCATCATTACAAAATACCGTCTTTCCTTCTTCCTCGATCATGTCTCTGATGATATGACAGGTTGTCGTCTTACCGTTCGTTCCGGTTACGCAGATGATCTTCACATCTTTTGCCAGATGACCTAGAATATCCGGACAGATCTTTAATACCACCTTGCCCGGAAGGGAGGTTCCTCCGCTGCCTGCCAACCGCAATAATTTTGTTGTAAATTTGCCCGCCCATACAGCAATCGTTGCTCTTGCGCTCATTCTTGTTCTCCTTGTTTGTTTCTGATTTTATTATGCTACAACAATCGTATACGCCATCACAAAGCTCTCATTTACATCCAGTTCATGTCCGTATTCTCTTTCTTCCAGCGTACCCTCAAATTCCTCTGCATCACATCTTCCGGACCATGGCTCAATACACACAAACGGTGCGTTCTTCTTTGCCGGGGACCATAATCCAAATAATGGCTGATCACATATCACGGTCACATATGGTTTCTGTTCCGGATCACACAGACTGATTTTATGCACCTGATCGCCCTCGATCACTAATGCATCCTCATCAAACAAATGTGCATCGATCTTCATCATGCCGCCATTGGTTGCCAGCACATTATCCTTCTTATAGACAAGTCCATTCCCATTTATTTTCGAATATGTCAGATCTTTGTCACTGTCAAAAGCAATATAGTAATCAGTCTGTTTGCCTCTGCCACCGAGTGGACACATAAATGCCGGATGTCCGCCGATTGAGAAATACATCTTCTTGTTGTCTTCATTTCTCACATTCCAGATAACCTGCAGCTCATTGCCTACTAACTTGTAACCGATCTCTAAGGTAAAGGTAAACGGATACTTCTCATAAGTCTCCTCATCTGCTGTCAGCGAAAACCATACCTCATCCTCCGTCTGGAATACAAGCGTAAATTCCATATCTCTGGCAAATCCGTGTTGTCCCATCGGATACACCTTTCCATCATACTTATATTCCTTATTCTTCAGGCTTCCGACAAACGGAAACAATACCGGTGCACTGCGTTTCCAGAATTTCTCATCCGCATTCCAGATATATTCTTCCCCGGTTTCCTTCTTCACCATACTGGCAAGCTCTGCACCAAAATAGTTGATTGCTACCCTCAATTGATCATTTTCCAATACTACCTGCATACACATATCCTCCTTCCTTGTATATGGATGAAACTCATCCTGTTAAAGCTCGCAAAACACTTCACATCCTGCTCACTATTTTTAATAACGCGTCACACGCAAGATCGGATATCCCCATCTGCTTATATGAAGTCAAATGTTCCCTGACTGTACTCTAAGTTCCGGTACTCTACCTCATCCTGTTCCACCTGACTGCGGTAATCTGTTACAACCGTCTGCTGTCTGCCATTCACAAGCTGTTGCCCTAAGATGTAGTTGACATCAAACCGGTTCGTGATCGCCGGTGTCGCACCACGCGCCGGAACGATCAACTGTACGTTGTTCGTCTTAAGCAGGGCAAAGATTGGCTCCCAGATATAGATATCCTTTGCCGCACCAAACGGATTATCGATAAAGATTACTTTCTTCAACTCATTTGCCTCTGCTTCCGGTGCGTACATTCCGGATATATAATTAATGATCGACACCAGGAACTGAATATAGATACCCTGTGATTGTCCGGTACTGCCAACCGCTTCTTCATAGCGAAGATACCGGCTCTGTTCCTTGATACGCTCCCGTTTATATAATTTCAGCCGGATTGCATTCATATCTGTTACCATAACCCCAAACAGCTTTTTAAGCAAGAGTCTGTTTTTCATATATTTGATCCGGTCATTGTTATCCTGAAATTGATCCGCACCATTAACCACTTCATCTATATAATCCGACATTCTCTGTTTGATAAATTCATCCTTCACATACGGAACGGAAAGACTAACCATCTGGATCATCTCGCCGTCTAACTGGATTCTGGAAAGCTTTGGCAGCTTATCCAATTCCGTCCGGACATCGCGGCATCTTTCAATACATTGATTCTCAAAATTATTCTTAATTGCCTCCATGTCCTCAATTCCCTGCTCCACACGTTCTTTTTCCAAAGCAATATAGGAAATCATTTCACGAATATTCGCAAGCAGTGTCTTTGCATCCTCGTAAGTCTCCGGAATCTCAACATCCTCCTTGACGGAATCCGACAATTCAAATGCACCCATTGTATAAAATGTATTTGCGGTCTGTGTCTTATAATTGAGCAGCTCCTGTTTTGCTCTTGCAAGCGCTTTATTGCTCTTATCATATGCCAGCAGGCTCTCTTCAAAGATCTCGCGGATCTTTGCCTGATCTTCGGACAAGATGTCAGCCTGTGTGATATCTAACTCTTCACTCTCCACAATTCGCTTTACATCCTTATACAGATCAATGATGACCCCGTTGTTCTTTACATACTGCCGGTATTCCTTGTCATAATTCCGGATTTCTTCCTGCAATTCTTTGAGGATACGATCCCCTTCCGCAATCGCCTGTAATGCATCCTCTTTGGATATCGTCGGCGTTACATGTTCCGTATCGGCAGAGACAAACTCTAATTCGGCAAACGCCTCCTGACCAAACCGGTCTGTCATGGTCTGAATTGCCTGTTCTACACGACCTTCCAGCCGGGAAGCCTCCTGTTCCTTCTTCTTATAATCTGCCCGAAGCTGATCGCAGCGTACCGAGATCTGAGATAACTGTGCGCTCATTCGGTTAAGTAATGTCTCCTCCACCGGATGAAGTCCTTCCGTCTGCTGCAATGCCTCTAACTGTTCCACTGAAATGCCACGCCTACGGATCAGTTTCATTCCCCGTTCCATACTTTCCGAAAGTGCCGTGATCAGTTTCTTCTTATCTTCTAATACGATCGTTGCCTGTTCCACAACTGCCTTTGCAGCAAGGAACTCCGCTTTCAACTGTTCTTCCGAAATATTAACCGCAGTCAAATTGTCTTCTACATAATATTCTTTGTACAGATCATCCCAGTCTCTTGTCATTTCTGCAATCTGCTGTTCCATATGAACAATCTGTCCCTGCAATTCCTCTGCTTCCAACCGGGCATGTTCCAATCGGGAGTCTGCGTCTGTTGTATCGGCAGAAAGTCGTTTCACTTCTGCATCATAATGTTCTAACTGTTGTCTGCTCTCCTCCGCCAGATCGCTCTTTGCACGGATTCCGGCTAATTTGATCTGTTCTTTCTGATTCTCATTTAATGTCTGTTTCCATTTTTCTGCGTCCTGCTGCTGTACTTTACAGTGCTTTTGCGTCCGCTCGATATCCTTTTCCAGCTGTTCGATCTTTCTCTGATGATCTAACACCTGTTCCCGCAGTTCCTGCACCCGTTGTTCTGCATTTAAAAATGCAGTGTCATTCAACTTTGCAGTATAATCCAGATCTTCCTCGTAAACAGCATCTAATTCCCGTGCCCGTTCCAGATCCTCCTGCAATTGCGCAAGCTGCTTTTCCAAACGGGTTGCTTCCATCGCAAGTGCATCTTCTTCCACAAATGTCTGTGGATCCTTCGCAATAAGGAGCACTCCTTTTTCCTTTGCCGGAAGATGCGGTGTCTCCAACATCGTCCGGTCATAGATCGTCACTGCCTGATTGCCAAGTTCAAGCGTTCCAATCCGTTCATCCTCTTCAACCAGATCAAACTGTTTTGTTACTACACCATATGGCAGCATTGGGAAACACTGCAATAATTCTTCCCGGTTTGCCTTTGGAAGTGCCGACAGATAATCCACTCCGGACAACGCAAAATCTCCATGACGGCTCTCGAGATAATCCTTTACCTTTGTAACCGCTTCTGATTCCTCTAAAATCCTTCCTTCATGCACCTGCTCCAAATGCCGGTTCCACGCTGCGATCTTCTTCTCCAGTTCCGCAACTGCTATCTTCTGTTGGAAGGCACGTTCCTTGATCGTATGATATAACTGTGCCATATCATTTACACCATATACCTGTGTCATTTTCTTAAGGCGTTCCTGATTCTCAATATATTCCTTATGATTATCAGATGCTTCCTGCAATGCCCGTTCTGCGGTCTGCAAGGATTCCTGCTCCACATACAACTCCCGTTCCAAGGCATTAACCTGTGTATAATCTGCAAGATAAGACTCCTCCGAAGCCTCTCTCTTTTGCGTCAATCCCTGTTCTTCTTCCCGAAGTGTTTTTTCGAGATCTTCCAGATCTCCCAACACAAGAATGGAGATATCCTTTCTTACGGCCGCAATCTCTTCCATGTATTTGTGGTACTCTTTTTCAAAATGTTCCTTATGGCTCTTTGCAACCGCCAATGCAACATTTCCTTCCTCCACAACATGTGAAAGCCGTTCTGCCTCTTCCTGTTTCGCCTGAAATGCTTTCTCTTTCCGCTCTAACTGTTTCCGGATATCTGCCAGTCTGCGGTCATCCATCTGTTTCCTGGTATAGGCATATGTGTGTAATCTGGCAAGCTGATCGGTATTCGAATCCATTGACGCATCGATCATCGCCTGATTCTCATCCATCTGTGCCTTATCTTTCAGATAACGCAGATAATCATTGATACTCTCTTTCAGATCAAGCTCCTGTTTTGCAATTGCAAGCTCCTGTTCTGCCTGATTCACATATTTCAAAAGTCCCTGCATTTCTTCCTGAACCCGTAGCAGATCATACTGATCCCGGACAATCTTAAGTCCCTCTATTCGTTTTTTCTCAAATACCTGACGCCTGTCATATGCTTCCTTTTTCTCTTCCATGGCAGCAATCTCCGCTTCTCCCTGCTCCCTTAAATGTTCGCCGGTCGCATAGACGTCCGCAAGTGTTTTGGTAACTTTATCCTTTTCTTCATACAAAGAAAGAAAAGAAGACACTCTTCCCTCTAATAAATGCATGAGTTCGGTTTCTTTGTCATAATTGGCGATGTCACTCTTTTTACGCGAAAGTTCCACAAGCTTATCCTTGATATCAAGCAGTGTCTTTGCCATATCCTCATTGACATCATTTTGTTCCGTCTTTACTAAAAATGCCTTCTCAATGATCTCCTCGATCAGAAGATCCTCCACTACTTTCCGTGTAGTCTTATAATGCGTCTCAAAATACGTCCGGACATGCCCCTCCGTCTTGTTAATTCCACGGATAATCTCCCACTGGCTCTCAAACAAACCATACCGGCTGATAAAACGCTGGTATTCTCCCTTTCGTTCAAATACATACACCTTAAGGTTCATGTTGCGCCTTGCAAGATCCTTCAGATAATTCTTCAGCCCACTATAAGTAATCCTCTCTTTACTATTTTGCAAAGGAAGATTCACAATATCATTATCATTATAATCCCGATAAAAAATGCAGTAGTTAAAATATTCTATCGATGCACTGTCCCTTGTTACATTCTGTTCCTGTGCCGCCTGTTCTGCACCCGGCAGTGCAATCTGATCTGTATCGCCGTCTTTTGCTTTTCTGGCACAAAATCCGGTCGTCATGTAGCGGAATCCCTCTTTGATGTCTTTGTCGTCTAATTTCCACTCAACAAGAGAATGAATCGTTGTGTTCCCTCCCCCGTTCCGGAACAGTTTCTCGATCGGCTGTTTCTCATCTAAGGTACAATTGGGAATCAGATTCTGCAGCAAAAGAAGCATCAACACACTTTTTCCGCCACCATTTGCAAGATCATATAATGTATTCTTTCCATACATACGCATGGAAAAATCATCATAGCCCTGTGTTCCAAAATTATATTTTACATTATTTACTCGAATTCGATTAATATTAGGCATGTGGTTCCTTTCTTTGTGCAGATAATATATCATATATCTGACCGCGATATTCCTCGAAATAGTGTTCTACGATTGCTTTGAATCGATCGGTTGGATAATAGCGTTTATTCACTTCTACAAATAATTTCTCGCCAACTAAAAAATTGAACGTCAGCTTTACGAAACTGATCTTAGAAGCACGGGAGGCGCGAATCTCCTCCTGATTCTCGTTACTGCTTGCCGGAAGTTCATCCCACAGCAATGCAATCGTCCGAAAACTCTGTTCCTGTTCATTATCTGTATCATATACCGCAATGTCTTTCGTATAGACAGACAAAGCTTTTGTTATCTCATCACAGACATCTTCTAAACGGATATATTCCTTAAACTGATAGGAGGCAGAATCCGAATAAAATGACAACAATATCTCATACATAATAAAATAACACAAATACAGCTCTTTATTATAACGCAGATTCATTGCACGTTTCAATTCTTCATTTGAATAACCAAAGATCCGATTGCCTTCTCCTGCCGACAAAAACAGACTTTCCTTATATTCGTATATGTTCAGATTCAATTTTTTCAAAATGACACCGACAATCTCATACACCTCGGCATTGCCATAATAATCATCATACAGGCTGCCGTTCGTTCCACCCCGCTTGATCTCTTCTCCTGTGATCAGCTTCGCATAGATATCGGTTGCCTTTTCTAAATTTTTCATTTCCATAATATTTCATATCCTCATGTTTATTAATCTATCTCATGCATTCTGTCCCAAATATTCCTTAATTACTTCTAACATCTCTACTGCATGATCATATTGTTCTTCTGTATCTGCCAATGCCTGTTTGTATGTAATTCTTTTGGAAATATGCTATTACTCCTGCATGTTTCGAAAAATCCACTTCATCACGTGCAAGAACAGCTCTTACTGCGGAAAAAATGGCATAATAAGAACGCCCTACAGAATCCTTATTCTGTCCAGCGTCCATGAGTATTTTTGCAGATATTAACTTCTCCACCGCCATTGCTAAGCGGTATTGAATTAAATCATCCAATCTTTCTGCCCTCCATACTGATATTCTTATAGTACGGCAATACATTGCGATACTTTTCATATTCATCTTCCGGAATTACCGTCGGCGAAACTACCACGTCATTCTCCAGACCAATCTCTGCCGACTCATCCCATACCAGTTTTAATTTGTTCTGTAATTCTTCTCTATCCCCGGAAACAATTGCCGTGATATCAATATCCGAATTCGAATCGTAGTCTCCTCTCGCATACGATCCATATAATATAATGGATTTGATTCGATCTATGCCATACACTCTTCGGTAACATTCTACTACTAATTGTGAAACCATATTCAATTGGGATTGTGTGCACATAAATATCACTCTCCATTTCCATTATGTTCATGATCAGTCTCCGCCACTCACTTTTATCACATATATTGTTCTGCTTATCTTTTATTATACGACTAAAGTCTTTGTTTAATCAACAACTATGTGATTGCTGTTACATATATTATTACACTGTCTCAAATCTCATATCGGTAATGCTGAACGCTTCATCCTTCTTCTCTCCAAAGTTCAGAATATTCCCGACCTCAAAGAAGATCTCAAATACCATGTTCCCATACTTGTCCTTCTTCTCGACACTTAACTTCTTCATAACAATGCCTTCTAGGAACGTATCCTGTTTGTCCTGCATAGACTTTAACTCATACCGGTTCTTCTGGGCTAAATGTACCAGAAAAGAATAGACATCCCCGTTGCGATAGATCTCTTTTCCAAATTTGATCTCATAAATCGCCATCAGTTCCGGAAGTGTGGTCTTCCCATGTTTCCATAATTGCTCCAGCAGTTCTTCAAACAATCGTCCGAAATTCTCCGCAATTCGTTCTTCTTCCACTTCATCCTCATATATATAATCGGCATCGACCTGTTTCTTTTCGATCTTCTCTCCATAATCAGACTGATCCGCCTTACTCTCCAGCATACGGTCAACCAATTCCACCGCAAATGTCTTCGTAAGTTTCGGCATAAATAATGGCGTCACCAGCATACCCAGCGCATCTGCCCGGTCATACTTCATCGTCTTTTGAAGGGCATCCCGGAACTGGAATACCGGACGAAGTTTCCGAAGTTTGGCACGTCCGATCATCTCATCCGCAATATTCTGTAATTCGATCGTTTCACGGATCAGCTCTCCATGACGGATGATGGTCTTCTTAAGCTCCGTATCCAGCTTATGGATCTCGCCTAAAACAGCCGCACCGGATTCCGAATTTGCCTTTGCATATGCTTTGTCGATCAAAGCACGGTTCTTCTCAAATAATTTGGACTCCTCCTCAAACCATCGTGACACCGTCTCCATATATTCTTCGCTGGCTTTTGCACCTGCAAACACATCATACCCTAGCAGATCTAACACTTCCTTCTTCTTAAGGGAAAGCTTGCCCACCTCATTATTGATCCGTTTGACTACTTCAATACCACCTGCAAAATTCTCGGACCGGATCATTTTCTCCAACAGCAACTGTTGCACGGAAATATTACTTTCTTCCTTAATCTCCTTGGTATCCAGATAAAACTCAATACCATCCGTTGTTACATGGTATAGCACAACACCATCTACGATCCGGCTGTCCACTAATTTAACACGACTTGTTTTCTTCTTCTTTTCCTCCGGATCAAAGTACGGGAACGTAAATGCCTTGCCATCATTTTTAATCTTATCGAATATGTAGCTGCATAATTCCTTTTCCTCATCTTCGTTCTCCGCTAAGGAAAATTCCCGATGCAGCACCTCTAACAAAAATGTCTCGTACTGTTCATATGTAATTTCACTCTCATGGAAATTATTCTCGTTGATCAGAAACCGCAAAGTAGCCATAGTAATATATCCCATGTCCAGATTCGAATATTTTCCTTCTTTGTACTGGGAAAATGTCGTATCACACAACACGAAAAACGGATAATACTTTTTTAAGTTCAACATTCGATCCTTATGCTCACTCAAAATGTCATGAATCATAATGTATTTCTCTGCCATGGTATGAATTCCTTTGCCGTATAATGAAAAAGAACCAACCCAATGTTCAATGACATCAAATCGATTCCTTTGTGAGTGGGCCGCCGGGGGCTCGAACCCCGCACACCCTGATTAAGAGTCAGGTGCTCTACCAAATGAGCTAGCGGCCCGTCTATGAAGTTTGTTGCTGTCGTTCTCAACAACAATGACGATTATATATGATGGTCAGAAAAAATGCAAGTACTTTTTTCATATTTTTTTAACTTTTTTTATTCAAATTGTCGAAACACTTGTAAATACAAGGTTTTTTGATGTAAATATTTTTTCACTTTTTTATTTTATTTTTCATTTTTCACTATAATTCCATAAAATACCTCTATTTTATTGCTATATTTATGTAGAATTTTATGTAAACATAGTTTATACTACACAGAAGATATTCTTATAATTAAGAAAGGAGATTGTGTGTTACACACAAATGTATACGATGAAGAAAAAAGGAATACTACATTTATTGACATTATGTTTTGCTTGTATGGTACTACTAAGTCCGCTCACTATTCAGGCTGCAAATGACGATCCGGGTGCCGGACGTTTATCCGGTAAGAACATTCCGGCTGAATTCTATGAAGATGCCGGTTCCGATACGGATAACGGAATCGCCCGCTACGGTGCGCTGAACCGGTATGGAAACTTTTCTACATATAGTGCTTATACAAAATCAAATTACAGCCATCAGGATCAATTTTTCGGTCTTACCATCGCAAATGGAATCGATGTAAGCGAATGGCAGGGCAATATCGATTGGACAAAGGTAAAAGCTGCCGGAATTGATTTTGCATTTATCCGTGTCGGTGCAAGAGGTTACGGATCCGCCGGTAACATGATCGCCGATAAATATTATGACCAGAACATGAAAAATGCGATTGCCGCAGGCGTCAATGTCGGAATCTATGTATTCTCGCAGGCGATCACAACAAAGGAAGCTGAAGAAGAAGCACAGTACATATTAGACCGTATCGGTTCGTATAATGTTAGTTTACCGCTTGTATTGGATTATGAGTTTTATTCCGGCGGACGTTTACAGAAGGCAAAGCTTTCCAAAGATGCTGGAACCAACATATGCCTCGCTTTCTGTAAAAAAGTTGCAGCAGCCGGATACACTCCAATGGTGTATGCCAATCCGGATATGTTAAACAATCATTTGAATGCAGATACTATTAGTAATAGCTACCCGGTATGGCTCGCAAACTATACAACGAACACAAAGTACAATGGTACTTTTTCTTATTGGCAGTATTCCAGTGTCGGCAAAGTAGATGGAATCTCCGGTAACGTAGATATGAATTTCTACTATATTACACAGGAAAATCATTTAGCAAATGCAACCATTGCACCGATTCCGGATCAGGTATATACCGGCAAACCGATTACACCTGCTTTAACCGTAACGATGAGCGGAAAAACATTGGCTTTAAATAAAGATTATACGGTTTCCTATTCCTATAACACGGATATCGGAACTGCAAAGGCAACGATCACCGGTGCAAACGGCACGATCGGAACCCGCAGCATCACATTTAATATTACTCCGGGTACGATGTCTGCTCCGACCATCAAGAGCCGCAGCAAAACATCGATCACCATCGGTTGGGCCAAACATGGCAACGCCAGTGGTTATCTTGTATACCGTTCTAACTCATTAAACGGTAAATACCGCAAGATTGCAACCATCTCCAAAGCATCTACCACAAGCTACAAAGACACGAAAGTAAGTTCCGGAGAATATTATTATTATAAGGTTCGTCTGTATGTAAAAGACGGCGGCACCAAATACAGCAACTACTCTCCTGCTAAAGGCGCTTACACCAAAGTAAAGACCACACAGATGGCACTTGCCAAATCCGGAGCAAAAATGTACTCCGGCATTACTACCACAAGTACGGTCGTAAAAACACCAAAGAAAAATGATGCTATGCAGATCATCTATGGAACATATGATGATTCCGGAAACAGATGGTATCGTGTATCCCTCGGATCAACCAAGGGCTATGTTCAGGGAAGCAAAGTTAAAGTCGGAAAACGCGGCATCATAAAGACCAGCAGGGTAAATGTCCGCAAATCACGCTCTGTACGTTCAAAGAAACTGACAACACTTGGAAAGAAGAAAGTTGTAACCGTACTCGGCTCGAAGCGGAGGGGCGGTTATACATGGTATAAAGTATGCTTCAAAAAGGGCAGAAAAACCTATAACGGATATATTGCATCCAACTACGTCAAACTCAAATAAACATTCACCCTTGCACAGTGTAGTGACCCGAACGCACGAAACATTAAGTTATGAACCGGTTGTTTTGAATATAACATTATCATCGC
>ERZ779865.342-NODE-342-length-42020-cov-7.851853_pt1 | contig 42020 bp, 51 predicted proteins | sample MGYA00433088_ERZ779865 | MGnify/ENA primary metagenome ERZ779865 (study PRJEB29588, sample SAMEA2151703) | human gut metagenome | biome: human gut; feature: human-associated habitat; material: faeces | place: Denmark | collected 2008/2010 ... | reverse complement strand
CAAATGCAGCTGTATTTCCAACTGTTCCAAGTGATTGTCCTTTTTCTACTTTTTCACCTTCAACTACAAATTCAGATGTTAATAAATTTGAATATACTGTTTGAAATCCATTTGCATGTTCAATTATTATTGTTAAACCATATCTTGGATCATTTTTTATAGTTTTTACTGTTCCAGCTTCTGCTGATTTTACAACTGTTGTTTTTTCTGCTTTTATATCAATACCTGTATGAGTTGTCCATTCTTGTAATGTATCAGAATATATTAAATTATCAACTGCAAAATCTCTAACCACTTCACCTTCCACAGGTCTATCAAATTTTAGTTCAACAGTTGCTTCTTCAGTTTTATCCTTTTCCTCAATTTTACTATTTGTTTGACTTGTTGTATTATTTGATGTTATTTTGTTTGTTGTTAAAACATCAGCATTTGTACTTACATTCGTCTTAGTATTATTTGAATTTGTTGTATTATTTGAAATAATATTTTTTTCTGTTAATTCTAGTTCAACTTCATTTACACTTTTTCCAATTTCTGTACTTGCGCTTTCTGTATTTCCTAAAGAATTTGTATTATTTAATATATTTGCAATTTGTTCACCTGTTAGTGTTCCCTCTTTAACTTCATCATTTAAATTTTTGCTATATATTAAAAGACCAAAAACTATTACAGCAAGAATTGCAATTCCTATTCCTGAATATTTTATAATTTTTATATTTAATTCATCGTCTTGATTGTTTCTCTTTCTTACATCTCTTCTCATAAAATCCTCCTTAAAAACTTATTTATATTACAATTATTTCCGGATTTTATAAAAATATACATTTTATAATAATTTTATTATTGAATTTCATTGACAAATTTAATTTCTACTCCCGCGTAAAAATGTCTAATAATATCTTCTGCTGTACTTCCTTGTTTTGCCATACTATCAGCTCCAGTCTGGCTCATTCCTACACCATGTCCATATCCTTTTACTGAAAATTTTATATTATCACCATCTTTTGTTATTTCAAAATTTGTAGATTTTAACCCCAATAATGTTCTTGCTTCAACTCCTGATATTTCATGGTTTCCAAATTTTACTGTTTTTACTCTCGTACTTTCAGTATATTCTAAAATCTTTATCTCATTTTCATTCGAAAAATCTATAGAAATATCACTATATTTTTGTTTTAATTTATTTATTAATTCTTCTTGTGTAAATGTAACTTCTGATGCATACTGATTATATGCATCTTCTCCTGATGTTTCTACACTTTGCAAATATGGATATCCTGTTCCACCCCATACATTTACCGGAATTTCTGTAACTCCACCACTATTAGAGTGAAAGAATGCATTTATTGGCTGGTTATTATAGGTTATAATTTTTCCTTTTGTACTATTTATACAATCATTTATTTTTTGCCAATTGTTCTCTCTTTTACTTTCTTCCCATCTTGCAAGTCTATCCTCTTTTGATATCCAAGCCTGACAACATGTAGAATCATCACATATATCAGCATTCTCATGTTTTTTATTTAAGATTTTATATATAGTATATGTTCTTGCAACAATTGCCTGTGCTTTTAATGCTTCTATTTCAAAGCTTGCTGGCATTTCGCTTGATACAACTCCATACAAATATTCATCTATTTTTATTTCTTCCACTGTGTTTGTTTTTTCGTGTAATAATTTTATTGTTCCATACTGTTTATAACTGTATTCTTCTTTTGGTTGTTCTTGTTTTATTTCTTCATTTTCTACGAGTTCTCCATTTACCTTTTCAATTCTTCTATTTGTAAATATAATTGGTATTAACATACACAAAAAAATAAGGAATAACATATATGCCACTATTCTTTTCATAACTCACCTCTATTTACATATTTTTTTCTTCATGGTTTCAAGTATTTGTTTTTCTAGTCTTGATACTTGCACTTGCGTTATTCCCAATATTTTCGCTACTTGTGATTGTGTTCTACTTTTATAATATCTTAATAATATTATTTGTTTTTCTCTATCTTCTAGGCCCTCTATTAATTGCTTTATTGATATTTTATTTACTATTTGAGTTTCCTCATCTATGTTTGTACTTAATCTATCCAAAATACAAATTTCGTCCCCATCCTTGTTGTATGCTGAACTATGTATTGACTCTACGGGATTATATGATTCCATAGCTAAGGTTATTTCTTCTTTTGAGGTTTTTAACATTTTTGCCATTTCTTCTATTTTTATTTCTCTTCCCTCTTTTTGCATATATTGTTTTTGTATTTCTAATATTTTACCTGCCAATTCTTTTATGCTTCTACTTACTTTTACAGGTCCATCATCTCTTATAAATCTTTTAATTTCTCCTAAAATGTATGGCACAGCATATGTAGACAACCTAACTTCATATGTAGAGTCAAACTTTTTAATACATTTTATAAATCCAATCATTGCTATTTGATATAAATCTTCTACTTCATATCCTCTATCTTTAAATCTATTTACAATACTCCAAATAAGTCCTTTATTACTATTTATTAACTTTTCCATGGCTTTTTCGTTACCACTTTGTGCTGCAATTATATCTTTTATGTTATTATCGTATTTTTCATACATAGACTTACTTATCTTCCTCCCATGTTTGTAATTTCAATTCCTTCCTGTTCTAAATTTTCTTCCTTTTTTATTATTTTTTTCATAACAATTTTTGTGCCAATTCCTAAAACAGACTCAATATGTACTTCATCCATAAAGCTTTCCATAATTGTGAAACCCATGCCAGACCTTTCTAAATTAGCTTTTGTTGTATATAACGGTTTCCTTGCAAGCTCTATATCTGCTATTCCTTTGCCAGAATCGGAAATTTCTATTTCTACTGTGTTTGCAAAAAGTTTTGCTGTTATCTTTACAATTCCTTCTGTATTCTCATATCCGTGAATTATACAATTTGTTACCGCCTCTGAAACAGCAGTTTTAATATCAGCCAATTCTTCTATGGTTGGGTCAAGTTGTGAGGCAAATGCTGCAACTGTAATCCTTGCAAATGCCTCATTATTTGATTTACTTAAAAATTCTAATTTCATTTCATTATCATATAAACTATGCATATACCTCTCCTTCTTTTAAACTAATTATTTTAGTAATTCCACTCATTTCTAAAACCTTACGTACGTTTCTTGTAGCGTTTTCTATTTCTAGCTCTCCACCTAACATTTTAATCATTTTGTATCTTCCTATTATCATCCCTATCCCTGCACTATCCATAAAAGAAACTTTATTGAAATCAAGTATAACTTTTCTAGGCATATATCTGGTAATCTCATTATCTATCTTCCTCCTTATTTTTTCTGTAGTGTGATGGTCTATTTCTTCTATTATTTTTACGACCAACAGCTTGTCCGTTTTAATATAGTCAAATTCCAAATTCATTCCCCCTTTGTTTTTTGTTTATTATAATTATATATTCACTTCCATTTTTTTCCTAGAGCGAAACATTAGAACTTTTGCCGATTTTTGAGAAAGTTTCGACAAAATTCGCACAAAAAAAACTGCAGACTTTTAGATTTGTCTGCAGTTCCTCCTGTGCAAAATACTTGCGCAAGAGGAGAACGGATATGCTATCTTTTCAGACAATACTGTCTGAAAAGATAGATTTGTCTGATTAATACTATCACTCCTATAAGGAGTGACAGTATCTCCCCCGCCCTGTATAGGGCAAGCTTCTTTTGTGCTTCCCTATACTCGGGGGAATAATGTTCCTCCGCATACCTTTCGTATGCGGACTGAGCATCGCCGGAGTTTTGGTATTCCGGCTCATTCTCAGTGATCCACGCCTCATACGAAAGGTATGGATCATTTGATCCTTCCAAGCTCACCAGAGCTTGGTGAGCTTTTTTCTTAGCGGTGCTAATTAGCACCGCCATTATTAGGCATATTATGCCTAATAATATGCCTAAACGTCTTCTACGGAAGAGTCCCTTCCGTTCTGTTTTTTTCATTTTGCCTCCTTCGACCACGATTGCGGTCTATTTTTGTTCCCAAAGGAACTTCTATATAAGTATAACACAATTAACATAATTATGCAAGTTTTGATAATCTTTCTTCTACATTTTCTAACATTTGCTTATATCTTTCTAATTTTTCTTTTTCTTCTTTTATTTTATTTTCTGGAGCTTTGTTTACAAAACCGGGATTTGATAACATTTTGCTAGCTCTTTCTACTTCCGCTTCTAGTTTTTGTTTTTCCCCTTGTAATCTTTTCTTTTCTTCTTCTATGTCTACCAATTCGTCAAATGGAAGATAAACTTCTAATTCTTCACTTAATACAGACATTGCATTTTGTGGTATGTTATTTTTATTGCCTTGTACTATTATTTTGTCTGCAAACCCCAATTTTTTAATGAATTCTTGGGAATCTATAATCATTTCTTCATCATTTTCAGTAACAAATATTAAGGTTGATTTTTTTGCTGGATGAACATTCATATTTGTACGAATATTTCTTATTTCAATAATTATCTGTTTAATTTTTTCTATTTGCTTTTCTTCCTTTGCAAAATTAAACTCTTCACTATATTTGGGCCAACTTGATATCATTATACTTTCATCATTATTATACAATTTTGTATATATTTCTTCTGTAATAAATGGCATAATAGGATGTAATAACTTAAGGCTATCGCCTAAAACTTTGTTTAAAGTATATTGTGCAGCCTCTCTTGTTTTGTTTTCTTTATCATATAGCCTTGGTTTTACCATTTCTATATACCAATCACAAAATTCTCCCCATATAAAATCATATACCTTTTGTGTCCAAACACCTAAGTCATAATTGTTTAAGTTAATTGTTGTTTCTTTTATTAGTTTATTCAATTTTGACAATATCCACTTATCTTCATAGCATAATTTTTGTGGCATTGTATCATAATCTATTTCTTCCAAATTGCCTAATACGAACTTAGATGCATTCCATAATTTATTTGCAAAATTTGCTGCTGATTCAAGTTTTTCAGGCATATATCGTATATCATTTCCTGGTGATATTCCAAGGACCAATGAAAACCTTAGTGCATCTGTTCCATACTTTTCTATTATTTCTAGCGGATCTATTCCGTTACCTAGACTTTTAGACATTTTTCTGCCCAAACTATCTCTAACAATTCCATGAATAAATACATCCTTAAATGGTACTTCTCCGGTGTGTTCTATTGCTGAAAATATCATTCTTGCTACCCAGAAAAATATAATATCATATCCTGTAACTAATGTTGAAGTTGGATAAAAATATTTTAAATCTTCTGTTTGTTCTGGCCACCCTAATGTAGAAAAAGGCCATAAGGCTGAACTAAACCAAGTGTCCAGTGTATCTTCATCTTGGGTAAACTCAGTATTTCCGCATTTTTCACACTTATGTGGAATACTTTCGGTTACCATTATGTTATTACATTTAGTGCAGTAATATGCTGGTATTCTATGTCCCCACCATAATTGACGTGATATACACCAATCTTGAATATTTTCCATCCAGTTAAAATATGTTTTTTCATATCTCTTTGGAATAAATTTTATGTCATCTTCTTTAACTGCTTTTATTGCAGGTTCTGCTAATTCTTTCATTTTTACAAACCATTGATTTGATATTCTTGGTTCTACTGTATTATGACATCTATAACATTTTCCAACATTATGTGTGTAATCTTCTGTTTTAACAAGTGCTCCTATTTCTTCTAGTTTTTTTACTATTAGTTTACGTGCTTCTAATGTTGTTAATCCTTTATATTCTGGTACTAAATCTCCCATTATTGATGAATCATCAAATACTTCTACTATTTCTAGATTATGTCTTAATCCTGCTTGATAATCATTCATATCATGTGCTGGTGTAACTTTAACTGCACCTGTTCCAAATTCCATTTCAACAAATCTATCACCAATTATAGGAATTTCCTTATTCATTATTGGTAAAATACATGTTTTTCCAATTAAATGCTTTAGTCTTTCATCTTTTGGATTTACTGCTACTGCTGTATCTCCAAGCATTGTTTCTGGTCTTGTTGTTGCAACTTCTATATATTCATCATTAGCTCCAACAATTTTATATCTTATATGCCATAGATGTGATGGTTCTTCTTTGTATTCAACTTCTGCATCTGAAATTGATGTATTACAACTTGTGCACCAATTTACCATTCTTTTTCCTTTGTAAATTAGTCCTTTATTATATAATCTTACAAATTGCTCTAATACCGCTTCTGACATTCCTTCATCTAATGTAAATCTATTTCTGCTCCAATCACATGAACATCCTAATTTACGTTGTTGTTTTTGGATTATTCCTCCATATTCTTTTGTCCACGCCCATGCTTCTTCTAAGAATTTCTCTCTTCCTAAATCTGATTTTTTTATTCCTTGTGCATTTAATTTTTGTACTACTTTCATCTCTGTAGATATTGCAGCATGATCTGAACCTGGTAACCATAAAGTTCTATATCCTTGCATTCTTTTAAATCTTATTAATATGTCTTGTATTGTGTCATCTAATGCATGTCCCATGTGTAGCTTTCCTGTTACGTTTGGTGGTGGCATCATTATGCAATATGTTTCTTTGCTTTTATCATTTGAAGGTTTAAAGTTTCCGCTTTCTTCCCAATTTTTATAGATTTCTTCTTCAAAATCTTTTGGGTTTAACTTGTCATTTAATTTGTGATCCATTTTTTCTCTCTCCTTTATTGATTTATTTTTTCTATTAAATAAATATTATATTCTGTCTCTTTGTTTTGAGCTTTTTCTTTATTATATTTAGTAAAGTATTGTTTTTTGGCTAATACTATATAATTCTCATTATTGAATTTTTCATTAAAGTAGTCTACTTTATAAAAATCTAATACAAGCCAAATTCTTCCTTGACATTCTTCATCATTTAGAAAATCATCTGTTGTATATGTTTGCATTGCTGGTCCAAATGCTTTGTATGCTTCTTCAACTCCCCAATCTTCAGCATTATAAAAATATTGTTTATATTGAGGAAATTTTGCAGCCATTATTGCTCCTGTTCCTATTCCTGGATATACTATTACATCATTTTCTTGTATGTTATTTTTTATAAAATCTATTGGTTCATTATTTGATTTATCATAGTTATGGCTTATCATTATTATATTACTTGGTATTGTTGTTAGAATTGTTATAGCTATAAATGTGTATAATATACATGGTTTAGCTGATTTTGCGAACATATATGAAATAGCAAAAATCATAAGTCCAGCTACTACTGTTAAGTATCTATAATATAAAATTGGTGACCATAATATTACTGACATTATTAATGATGCAAGTATTAGTAAAACTATTACTAATAATGCATATCTTACAGGCTTTATATTTTCTTTTTCTTCTTTTCTTATTAAGTATATTAAATATCCATATACAAAAAGTGAAATTATAAATCCTATCCATGCATATAAACTTCCGGAAAATAACAAGCTTCCTATCTGGATTATTGTTTCTGGTCCTAAGCTAATCCAAAATCCATTATCATGCATTGATTTTAATTGTGATGAAAAATAAATTATCCATGGTAAATATAATAGTCCTTGGATTATTCCTAATATTATTTGTTTTATATACACTTCTTTTTTCTTATTCTTTACTAAGTATACTAATAAAATTAGATTTATTAATCCAGCTGCCATAAGTCCATAATAATGTATATAAATACTTCCGCAAGCTGCTTAAAAAGAAAATTATGTAATAATGTAGTTTTTCTTCGTGTGCTAATCGCCATGCATATATTGCTAAAACTGTAACTAGTAATAGTGCCCAACTGTACATTCTAATTTCATTTGCAAATGTTGCTGACATTGGTGAAAAATATGCTAAAAATGTAAATAGTAGTCCTGTCTTTTCTCCAAAATCTTTTCTAATGTGTGTATATCCTAAAATGCCTAATATCATTATGGGAATACTAGAAAATATTCTATATGCCATAATCGATCCATTAGTTAATAGATAAATAATATGCAGTGCCCAATAATATAAAACCGGATGTACGTCATGTCCGCCAATATTCCATATTTCAACGAATGTTTTACTTGCCATTCCAACTGAATAACATTCATCAAACCATACATTTGAATGGAATATTCCTATATTTACAAATATAATTCCAGCAATAATCGTTAGTATGTGTAACTTTTTTATTTTCATTTCAAATTTCTCATAATCAAATATATAGAAATATTAATCTATTTAATTGATTAATCCCTTTCTTTTAAATTTTGAAACATTGTATTTTGCTATGTATAATATACTCTTTTTAGAAGAATTTGATTTTGTATTTACATTTAAACTTCTCTTTTGGGTTTAATCCAATTATTTTTTGCTTTTCTTCAAATATTCCTGTTGATTCTTTATAATCTGCTGTATTATACCAAGGTTCTATACAGACGAATGGAGCTCCCTTTTTTGACCAAATCGCTAGATATGGAAATCCTGTGAAGTCAAATTCTAGAATTGGTTCTTCTTTTTCTTTTTCTTTTAAATATATTTTGTTAGACTGAATATTTTGCATTATTATTGCATCTTTTTCAAATATATCTTTTGTTAGGTATATTTTATTGTCATCTATTACTTCTTCTTTTAATCTAGCTTTGCTTATAAGTCCTTCTTCTAATTGTAAGATTCCTATTTCACTTTCTTCTTTTTCAAATTCTAGATAATATTTTTCTGTAGAATAGTCACATTTAAAAGCTGGATGTGCTCCTATTCCAAAAAAGATATTTTTATTATCCTTGTTTTCAACTTCATATGAAACAGTTAATGTATTATCTTTTACTTGATATTTAACTATAAGTTTAAACTGGTATGGATATTTCTTTAGAGTTTCTTCATTTGAAATTAAAGCATATTCCTTTGTATTTGGTCCATCTTTTACGATTTCAAACTTCATATCTCTAGCAAATCCATGTTGTCCCATTTCACATACTTTATCATCAATTATTGCCTTATTATCTTTTAATTTTCCTACTATTGGAAACAAAATTGGACTTTGTCTATTCCAAAATTCTTTTCCATCATGAAGTTTTTCAATTCCATCTTTTTTGATACTTGTTAATTCTGCTCCTTCTGGTTTTGCACTAATTTCTAACATTTTTCCTCCTTTGCACAGCAATAGATATTATAAACTTTTAATATAATATCAAAAATCGCCCTTGCTAAAATGCAAGGGCGACATATCTTCGCGGTACCACCTTTATTTAAAATAAATTTCTTTATTTTCTCATTAGATTTTAACGTATCTTACACGGATATGACTATTTTAAATTTCTCATCATATCAACTCAGAAACTACCTTCCATTTATTTTTTATAAGAAGTCTCAGCAATTCTTCTTTTCTCTGTAATAAATTTAATAAATGTACTCCTTTTCTTCATTGCTTTTCATTTTACATTATAATTATAGCATATTTTTTTACTTTGTCAAAATTATCTATATATTCTATAAATTACTTGATTAATTTCTTGATCCCCTTCATATATAAGTTCATAGTTTGAGAAACCTGTATATTCTAATACCTCACTTACTACCTTTTCTGGTTCCATATTTCTATGTACACTTAATATGAATTCATTCTTATCCGATAATTCTTCGTCATCTTTTAATCTATCTGTTTGATCATTATAAATCATAAATGTTTTTTTGTAGTTTGTAAATTCAGGCAAACTTTGTATATGATCAAAAAATGTATATCCAACATATACTAAATCGTCATCACTATATTTTTTTGATATATCAATGTACTTATTATAATCTTTGTATAAATATAATGGTTTTTCTGTTAAGAATCCATAGCCAACCAATAATATTAGGGCTACTGTTGCAAGCATTATATTATATTTTTTGTTTTCAAAAATTGATCCAATTGCCATCATTATCATTATTGCCACAATTGGTAATATATTCATCACATATCTTAACTCTAAGAATTCTGCTAATTTAGCAACTAACATTATGTATATAATTGTTGGGAAAATTATTACTGCTGTTATTCCTCTTTCTGTTTTTCTCTTTATTAATATTGCAAGTAATGCTATCGCAAATAGTGCTAGCATTATTTCCCATTTACTTCCGAAATATCTTAATATCATATTAAAATATGTTAATACTCTGTCTGCATAATTTGTTGACTGGAATCCACCTATTTTTCTATCAGAATTTAACATATGATCTATTGAAAATGGGAATAAAACAATTCCTATTACTGCTGATATTACTAAAGTTCTTATATATTTAAACAATTCCTTTGTTTCTTTATTTTTTATAAATAATACTATCATTACTATTGCTACTAACGCCGCATATATAGCAAAAAAGTATTGAGTTAAAAATCCTAATATTGCAGTTATCGCAAGCAGTATTTGCGTTTTTTTATTAACCTTATATTCGCTTTTTACTATGAATAAGTTCAAATATAAAAATGCTGTTGTAAAAAATGTAAGCATCATATACATTCTTTGGAACATCATTGTTGATATTCCACCTATACTTAAACCATATAATAATACTGCTAATATTGATATTGATTTTCTTCCGTATTAAATTTAATATTTTCCATATTAATATACATGTTCCTATGAAAAATGGTAAATTTATAAAGAATATTATATATTTTGAAAATGTGTTATTAAATATTGATGACACTGTATGTACTAAAAAATAAAACAATGGCGGATGCACATCTTGAATTTGATTATAATAAACAGATGCATAATTAAATCTGTTATCTTTTGCTTCTAAATAGTCTATCGCTTCTTCACGTGTTCTCCATATCATTTTCTCTTCTGCCATTTTTTCAGCTATAAATTCATCTTTTTCATCTACATGGTCTACAAAATAATATTTGATTCTTCCTATCCAATCGAAAATATTTCCGTCTTGAAATATCTTGGCTTCCATGAATTTGTGCATAGGTGTTTTATCACGATATGACCAAAAAACATTTTCATATGCACTATTTGAAGAACCATATGAAAATATTTCATCACAATGAAATCCTTGTTTTTGATTTACGAAAAATAGCATAACAAAACACATAGCTATAATTGCTATTGCAAGTTTTATTTTATCTTTTTTGCTTTCATTCATTGTAACCATTTCATTTTCATCTAAGTTAGTTGTTACTTTCTCCGTTTTCATAGCTTCTTTTTTATATTCAGATAATGATTTTTTTGAAATTTCTTGTATCATTTGATCTATTTTTTCTCTATCAAGTAATTCTAATTCTCCTGTTTTAAATTGAACAACATCTTTGATGTCTTCTGGAATATCTATGTTATATTCTTCAATTAATTCTTTATTCAATATATCGTAATCATTATATTGTCTTGTTTCGTTAATAGTGTTTGGAAAATATGTATCATAGAATAAATAATCTGTTACCAAATGTAAAAAGTATCCTTGCATATATTCTGTACTAATTGAATTATGCTTTAAGAATTCCTTGAGATTTACACCTGATCCACCATGTTCACTATAATGAGTTGTTGTTTTATCTCCATGTGAAAGCAAATCTGGGGCAATTATTCCTCTTAAAAACTCTTTTTCATCTTTTATTCTAAAATTTCTTAAATATTCTTTAGCTACTGCTAAATGGATTACATATCCTGCCATTTCTTTTTTCTCCTTCATTGACTTTAGTCAATTATAAAACCTTTTATATTTTAACATCTTTTGTATTATAATTCAATCTTAGAGCGCATTTGTTATTTAAGCAAAATATTTTCCTCTCCAACTATTTCTTTAAACTGCTCTAATGTTTCTTCTGTTAAGAATATTGCTCCACATGGTTTTTCTTGTGTTTTTTCTATTATGCTTAATCTCATATTTACTTTATCTCCTGAGAAAAATTTTATGGCGCCTTTTAATCTTTCTTTTTGATTACTTGTTAGTTCTGTTATATCTATTATCATTTTTGTTTTTCTTCCGTTTGAATTATTGGCACTGTCATTTTCCGAAAATTCTTTTATATTTTGAACGATAATTCTAGCTTCTTCATCTTCTTTGATATTTAGTCTTCCCTCTACTAAAACTACGTTTTCATCTATTAATATACTATCACATCTTGAATAAACACTATCAAACACAACAAGTTCTGCACTTCCATATAAATCTTCAACTGTAACGAAAGCCATTATTGTATTTCTTTTTGTATATTTTTTCTTTATTCCAGTTATCGTTCCTGCATATTTTACTGTTTGACCGTCCTTAAAGTTTCCTGAATTTTCTTCATTCAAATCTTTTATTTGTATAGAAGTAATGTTTGTTTGATTGCTTATCGCTTCTCTTAATTTTTCTAAGGGATGTCCTGATACATAAATTCCAAGCATTTCTTTTTCTTGTGATAACAATTCTCTTTCGTCAAGTTCTTTTAATACTGTATATTGGTATTTTACTGTTTCTTCTGGTTCAACTATATCAAACATTGTTACTTGATTTGCAAGTGAATTTCTTCCTTGATTATTTATTGTATCCATTATTTTTTCAAAAGATGCCAATAAAGTGGCTCTGGTTTGGCTCATTGAATCAAAACAACCCGCTTTAATCAAACATTCTATACACTTTTTGTTTACTGTTCCACTTTGTATCCTCTCGCAAAAATCTGTAAATGATTTGAATTCTCCATTTTTAATTCTTTCGGCAATAACTGTTTCTATTGCGGATACACCAACGTTTTTTATACTTCCTAATCCAAATCTTATTTTGTTATCTTGTACTGTAAATTTTGTAAAACTTTTATTTATATCTGGTTTTAAAATTTCTATATTTAATCTTTTACATTCATAGATATATACTGGTACTTTATCTAAATTTCCTAAAAAACTATTTAATGTTGCTGCCATGAATTCAGCTGGATAATATGTTTTCAAATATGCTGTTCGGTATGAAACTACAGAATATGCTGCTGCATGTGATTTGTTAAAAGCATATTTTGCAAATTCAGCCATTTCATCAAATATTTTATTAGCGGATTCTTTATCAATACCATTTCTTACACAACCTGGCACTAATACATTTCCGTTCTCATCGACTTGCCCATTTATAAAATATTCTCTTTCTTTTGCCATTACGTCTAATTTCTTTTTTCCCATTGCTCTTCTTACTAAGTCAGCTCTTCCAAGAGAATATCCAGCTAGTTCTCTAACTATCTGCATTACTTGTTCTTGATATACCATACAGCCATAAGTTACATTTAAAATTGGCTCTAATGCAGGATGAGTGTAAACATTATGTCCTGGATTTTGTTTTCCCTTGATATATCTTGGAATTTGATCCATTGGTCCAGGTCTATATAATGAAACTCCGGCAATTATATCTTCTAAGCAGTCTGGTTTTAGCTCTTTCATAAAGTTTGTCATTCCTTGACTTTCAAACTGAAATATTCCAATACTTTCTCCATTTGCCCATAGTTTATACACTTTTGGATCATTCATTTCTTTGTCATATTCCACATCTATTCCACGATTTTGCTTAACTAATTTTTCCGTATCTGAAATTACTGTTAGTGTTCTTAAACCTAAAAAGTCCATTTTTAGTAGACCTAGTTCTTCAAGCAAGTTCATTGTATATTGTGTTGATATATTTCCATCATTTACATATAGCGGCACATACGTATCTACTGGATCTTTTGTAATTACTATTCCACAAGCGTGTGTTGATGCCTGACGTGGTAGTCCTTCTAATTTAATTGCTATATCTATTAATTGCTTTACACTTGGATTAGATTCATATAATTCCTTAAATTCTCTATTTTGTTCTAGTGCTTTTGGAATTGTTATATGAACTTCCATTGGTATCATTTTTGCTAGTTTATCTGTTTCAGAATATGGATAATCTAAAACTCTTCCAACGTCTCTTATTACCATTCTTGCAGCCATTGTTCCAAATGTTATAATCTGTGAAACATGGTCTTTTCCATATTTTCTTTCAACGTATTCTATTACTTCTCCACGTCTTTCATAACAGAAGTCAACGTCAAAATCTGGCATACTTACTCTTTCTGGATTTAAAAATCTTTCAAAAAGTAATCCATATTTTAATGGATCAATATCTGTTATACCTATCGCATATGCTGCAATTGAACCTGCTCCTGAACCACGTCCAGGTCCGACTGGGATTCCTACTGATTTTGCATAATTTATATAATCCCATACAATTAAGAAATAGTCTACATATCCCATTTTATCGATTACTGAGATTTCATATTCTAATCGTGACATTACTTCTTCTACTGGGTTTTCTCCATATCTCTTTTTTATTCCTTTGTAACAAAGGTCCTTGAAATAATCTAAATGTGTTGCATATTCTTCTGGTACATCGTAATTCGGTAACTTTGTTACTCCAAATTCAAAATCATAATTACATTTTTCTGCAATTTTCACTGTATTTTCTATTGCATCTGGAAATTCAGAAAAATAATCTGCCATTTCTTCAGGTGATTTTATATAAAATTCTTGTGTTTCAAACCTCATTCTATCTTCATCTGACATTCTTTTTCCAGTTTGAATACACAATAATACTTCATGAAAATAGCTATCTTCTTTTTTTAGATAATGAGCATCATTCGTTGCAACTAATGGAATATCAAGTTTTCTAGCTAATTGGATTAGTTTTTGATTTATCATAATTTGCTGTCTTAATCCATTGTGTTGAATTTCTATATAATAATCATCTTTAAATACTCTTTTATGCCATAATGCTATCTCTTCAGCTTTTTGCATATCATCTTGAATAAGCGCTTGGCTTAAGCTTCCTGCTAGACATGCACTTAGGCAAATTAACCCTTTACTATATTTTTCAAGAATTTCTAAATCTATACGTGGCTTATAATAAAAGCCTTCCACGAATGATAATGACACAAGTTTTGATAAGTTTTGATATCCTTCTTTGTTTTTAGCTAGTAGAATTAAGTGATTGTATCCACTGTCTCTTCCAGCTTCTTTTTCAAACCTACTTCTTGGTGCAACATAAACTTCACATCCAATGATTGGTTTGATATCATTCTTCTTACATTCTTTATAAAAATCAACTGCACCATACATGACACCATGGTCTGTTAGTGCAATTGCTTTCATTCCTAATTCTTTCGCTCTTACTGGTAAATCTTTAATTCTACTCATTCCATCTAGTAAACTGTATTCACTGTGGACGTGTAAATGTACAAAATCAGCCATTTTTCTCTCCTTTTTTCATACTGATTTTATATCACATTTTATGTTATTTTTCAATATAAACTACTCTTATATAGCTTAATATTATAAATCATCTACTAAGCTATTTATTTTCAAACTTTTACTCTCTGCATAACAATTGATTTATCTAAGAACCAAAGCGGACATTAATAATATTTGCACTTATTAAAACTTTTTAAAGTCCGTGTCTTTGTTCGCGTGCGAAATTTGCAAAGTATTTATATTATAGGAAGTTTGGAAAACTTTCTTATAATATAAAAAAGAACTGAAGGAATGCTTTCGCATTCCTTCAGCTTTGTACTGGTATTCTGTAACTTTAAAAGCTGAAATCGAACTGGATTTCTTCAAACTCTTTTGAAGTTTTCGCTCTTAATGCTTCATACGTTCCTACATTTACCACTTTCTGATTGTCTTTGCCTGGAATATTCGGATTTCCACTGCAGTTCCAACCTCCATGGTACATATATAGATAACGTCCTTCCAAACTGTACTCTGTACTTTTTGGATCCAAAAAATACATCCAGTTTTTCCAGATATCCTGAGTTTTCGGACTAGTCGTTACAGTCTTAATTCCCAGCTTAGATGCTTTTCCATGAAAATATTCGGAATAGGCTTCCGCAAATCCAAGGACAATTGTATGCACTCCTGGGAAAAACTCTTTGAATCTTCCTTCGTCAAAGTACATATTATATCCATATCCGCAGATCATTTCTGAAAGTCTGCGATATTTCGGCATATATGATGTCTCTGACGTCATTTCAACTGGACGATTCTTCTTCCGCTCTTCTCTGACAATATGATCAATCTTAAACTTGATCATCATATCCAATGGTACGCCATTAATACGCTGCATTGCAGCGACCTCCTGTGGCAGCGTATCATTGAATGCTTTCAGCATTCCTAAAATGGCACCTAAATTGTATTTACAGGTACCCGCCTGCTGAGCCTTTATAGCATCAATTGACTCGCTCGGAATAGAGAGACTGTCTAAAGCTTTTTTTACTTTAAGACTATCTTGATATTTCTCAACTCTTCCCTCAATTTCGCTTTTAAAATTGCTTCCTTTGTTAACCATTAATTCACACATTGTTTTTCCTCCTTCGTACTTTTGCTTAATGGTTTACAGTTACAGAGAATAATTAGTACATAAAGTCATCTTCAGTATGAACTATTGACTTTCTGCAAATATTATTCACATTTTATATTTTATCACGTTTACATAAAAATGTCAAAGATGGTTTTTATTCTTTTTTTCTGTTGTTTTATTGATTTTCCACAGAAAAAAACATCTCAAAATGTTAGAACTTTATCTATCATTTGAGATGCTATTTGTGCTTTATAATGTTTTTTCTATAATAATTTTATAGTTTCTTCTAAGTTCTTTCCTTGAACTTTTGGTATATTTACAATTTCAAATCTTGAGATTTTATCTCCAAACTGTATTTCAATAATATCTCCAACTTTTACATCATAACTTGGCTTTACTATTTTTCCATTTACACTTACTCTTCCATTATCTGCAACTTCATTTGCTACTGTTCTTCTTTTTATTACTCTACTCATTTTTAAAAATTTATCTAATCTCATTTTTCACTCCTATGTATTAAAAAAATCTTCTTCTACTACTGCAACCACAACTATTGTTTAAATTCGATTCTTGTAATAATTCCTCTAATGTACTTCCCTGTGATTGGCTTCTTGCCCATTGCTTAGTAATCCATGCAATTACATATGATAAAATAGTATATAGTATTGTAAATATTAAAAATGTCTCATCTGCAACTGCAAACGTAAAAATCAATAATATCGAAAAAGTTATACCCGCAATTTTTATGGGGCAGTTTATTAAAGTTTCAAATATAATTGATAGAATTGCTATAGCGACAGGAAGTGCAAAATATAATAATAAAATATTATTCATGTCATTCTCCTTTTTTTGCTATATATTATTCTATCTTTTTATTTTATGTTCATGTTTTAGATTAATAATTTACTTCTAATAAATATAATCCGTGTGCTGGCAATGTTTTTCCAGCTTTAGTTCTGTCTTGAGAATTTATAATATCTGTAATTTCTTCTGGTTTTATTTTTCCTAAACCAACTTCTAAAAGTGTTCCAGATATTATTCTTACCATATTATATAAAAATCCTGTTCCCGTAATTTCTATTATTATTCTTTCGCCTTCTTTTCTAACACTACCATCTAATATTGTTCTAACACTGCTTTTACTACTTGTTCCACTTGCTTTAAAAGCTTTAAAATCATGTTCTCCAATAAAGTATTTGATTGCTTCATTCATTTTTTCATAGTCCAATTTCATTGGCACATGATACTCTAATCCTCTATATATTGCTGTTCCATTTTCAGAATTATTAATTATGTATCTGTATGTTTTTGATTTTACAGAATATCTACTATGAAATCTTTCATCAACTTCTTCTGCTGATTTTATTACAACACTTTTTTTCAATCTAGAATTAATAGCTTTAGCAAATTTCTCTATTGGAATTTTAGATTCAGTTTTAAAATTAGCTGTCTGTCCAAGGCTGTGCACTCCAGCATCAGTTCTTCCTGAAGCTGTTAAATCAACTTTTTCTCCAGTTATTTCTTCTATTGCTTTTTCGATTTCTCCTTGGATATTTAATTTGTCTGGTTGTTTTTGCCAGCCATTGAAGCCTTTTCCGTCGTATTCTATTGTTAATTTAATATTACGCATTGCTTACTCTCCGTTCACTTTCCTAAATTTTATTACATATATTTTATAACTATTTAAAATTTTTACTACAGCCTTATTACAGCCTTGCAAATAATTTTAATACTTTCTATTATAAACGGGTAGTACGTGCTGCACTTCCCCGTTATTTATTTTAAATATGTTTTATTATACATTATTTTTCTTCTTTTGTCTACTTGCTAAATATCCCAGTCGTAACCTCTCTTTACTCCTTTTAGATATATTTTAAATGTGTATCTTTTAAATATATGTAATAATATTTTATCTTTAAGTGATAGCTTTTCCTCTAATAAGTAAAACATAAAAATTTTTTCATAATTCATTTTTCTTTTTCCTCCTATTCCTTTAATTATATTTTACCATTTTATGTTTACTTTTTTAACTACTCTACAACATAGGTATTTTCTTAGGAATATCAAGGCTTGCGTGGTTTTTGTTTTCTACTTTTTTCGACAAAAAACGACAAATAAAACTTATATATTTTTACCTATTCTATAACTAAGTCAACTATAGTTAAGTCAAGCATAGCATAGTTAAAATATATCTAAGTTTGTTCTAAAATATTCTGGGAGGTGTAAACATGATTTATATAAACATTAAGAAAATTCTTAAAAACCAGAAAAAAACAAAATACTGGCTTATTAAGAATATGGGTAGCAGCTATCAAGCTGTATCAAATCTTATGAATAATGAAACTGTTGGCATTAGGTTTGAAACATTAGATAAAATATGCGATGTTTTAGAATGTGAGCCACGGAGATATTATTGTAAGAAAAAAATATTTAAAAAGAAAGAGAGGAAATAAAGATGAGCAAACTTCAAAAGCAATATGAAGAATTGAAAGAAAAAGATCCAGACAAAATTTATTTATTTAAAGTAGGTATTTTCTATAATATATTAAATGAAGATGCTCGAAAAGTATCAAACGAAATTGGTTTAAAACTGACTGATTTAAGCCCAGAAATAATAAAATGCGGGTTTCCAATCGCCAAATTAGAAAAATACACGCAGTTATTAGATTCTAAAGGGCTAAAATATGCCATTGTACCTAATCAAACATCTTCAAATCAAAATACTTCTTATGATAATATTATTAATAAAATTATCAACCTAGACATGAATAATACAACATGCAAGGAAGCATTTGATATATTATATAATATACAACAAAATTTAAAAAGTATACAATAGAGGGAAAATTCCCTCTATTTTAATATTTGTAAATTAATTTGCAATAATTTAAGTTTACCCAACCGCTTGGCGTTCTTGCCCAGTCGCCTTTTATTTCGTATGTATCGAAACGTGTTCCGTTTGAATAAACCTTTTTAATTTTATAATTAGTACCTGCACCAGCTCTAACATTTAACCCGCTTCTGGTATTTACTTGATATAAACCTAATGAATATGAGCTAGATGTTTTAGTCGTTGTAGTTGTAGTTGTTGCTGCATTACTTGTATATGTTAAGCAAATCCAGCCTTTATTGGTTTTACCCCAATTTCCATTGGTTTGTGTTATTGTAACTGTTGTTCCATATTTATAGCAGCCTAATATTTTATAGCCTGTACTTGCACCAGCTCTGATATTAAGTCCACTTTTAGCAGTAACTTTTACATTATAATTACTACTTGTATTATTTACAGTAGATGAAGACAAATAAGAATTGCACACCCAACCAGATGTAGGGCTTGTAATTCTGCTCCAATTTCCAGAAACTTCAACAACTGTAACTTGTGTTCCATTTGTTAAACTTCCTATTCTTGTAGCATTTATACTTGCGTCTGCTCTTACATTTAAAGTAGAGCCTTGCGTTGCTACATATCTTGTATAATTAACTGTAGAATTATTATTTGTATTGTTACTTCCGCTTCCATTATCATTACTATAAATCCAAAAGTTTCTGTAATTTGCGTATGTTTTAAAACTATTTTTACTTACAAAAGCAGAATTTCCAGAAACGTTTACCCCTGCTGCCCTTCTACTTGCTGTAGTAAACTTGCCACTATATAAATATGGATCGTATACTTGTATTGTATTTCCATCTAAACTAACTAATGTTATATAATGTCCGCCAGAAGTAAATAAACCACTTCCGCAACTTGCTATAATATAATATTTACTATTTCCGTTAGCGTCTTTTTGTGATAAATAACTCATTGCTGTATCAAATGAGCTAGTAGTATGATATTCGTTAAAGTCAAAATAATCTGCAACAAATGGGAAAGCACTCCATGCCGTACCATTGTTTGATGTTCTATAACCATTTTCTACAAATAAAGAAGCCATTGTAGTTGGTAATATTGTACCTTTACTTGATGAAACAATTATTGCTGCACTTGTTGGTCCACATGCACTAGACTTCATTGTTTGGCTTCTATCTCCTATACTAGAATACATTACGTTTGCCCATCTACTATCGGCTTGGCTGTAATATGTAAGCCCTTGATATGAGCCTAAAAGTGAAAGTCCATTACCTGTATTAGTGCCATCATAACTAATATTTTCCTGCTCTACTACTGCGTCTGTTTCTAATGCTCCTTCATCTGTTACGCTTTCTTCCTCTTCAACCGTACTTTCTATTATTTCGGTTGTAGATAAATCTTCGCCATTTTCTGTAGCTTCTATAGTTTCTTCTGCACTTTCTTGTACTTCGTCAGAAATAATTACAGTATTATTAATTGAATCATCATTTTTTATTTCTTCTATTAGTTTATTTTCTATTTCTCCTAAACTTTTATTTAAGTTAGGATCATTAAAATAAACACCACAAAATACTCCAGCAACAGCAACTATACTTGCTAATACTAATAATATTTTCTTTTTCATAATAATACCTTTCCTTTCTTACTTGACATATTTGTTCCAACCATCGTGAATATATGAATTACCGTGCAAGTCTAGTGTATAATGGTCAAAAACTTCACTTGCACGTTTCTTTTGTATATCATCTTTTGGGATTCCATTTTTTGAATCTTCAATAAAATCTACTAAATAATTCATACATTGGTTTTTATCAAGTCTTTTTATATCTGCATTAACATTATCCAATTTTTTATTTATTGGCTCTAATGCTTTTGTAAATTTATTTTCTATAGCTGTATCAACAGGTTTTTTTGCAGTTTTAATAAAATTTACTATTGCTAAAATAGCATTTAAAACTGTTGCTAATGATATAATAGTTACTGATAATTTATCCAATTTGCTTACTCCTCCTCTCTTGTAAAATTCTTAAAAAAAGCGAAAAAAACAACGCTCTAAAATCGAATTTAAGGCGTTTTTATTTTTCGTTAATATACTTTCATTACTTGTTTTTAAGGCTCTAAAAGGATTTTTAGTATGTAAGCAAATTTTTAATAATCTTCCCCTGTTATTTCTTTGTACTCTTCTGCTGTTATCCATTTTCCAACAGCGTTATGTACTTTTGCTATATTCCACATGCCATCGTCATAATATGTTTTTACTTTTTCAAAATTTTTGCTATGTTCCATATTATACCTCCTCTAGGTCAACATCGACCATCATTGCTAAGTAATCTAAATTACTTTGTATTTTTTCATCTTTTAATTCTCTTTCAGATAGCTCTCTTAAAATAAAATAATAGCCATCTTCATATTGTACTACTTGCACTAATTCCATGTGTTCGTACTCTTCTTTTATTTTCTGCCCGTCTTCTTTGCCTTCTATAATTACTTTGGATAATTTTCCTTTAAAATCATTTTCTGTAATTTCTGTTTCTGATACAAAATTATTACCATTTTTTCTTAGGTCTTTAAGTTCTGTTCCATCAGATAACGTAATTTTCCATGATTTTTCCATTTTGGTACCTCCTTAAATAAATCATAAAATAATTGTGTCATGTTTGTTATTTGCTGCATTTACATATTTTTGTAATTTCCAGACATCCACGACTTAAAAATATTTTCTATTTCTTTATATGTTAATATATTTTTATCTAGTAGCCTTTTATATGCTTTTAATTTTCTTCTTTCCCTCGTTATTGCTTTTGGGCTAATTTTTCTAATAATTCTTCCTGTTTCTGTTAATTGGTATTTTATTTGTAAGATTTTAAATTGTTGTGATAATTTTACAATATGTGTTTTCTTTTCGTTTATTATTAACCCTAATTCGTTCGCAATTTTTCTAATACCTTCTAATACTTCTTTTAAATATTCTTTACTTTCATGTATTAAATACATATCGTCTGTATATCTACCATAGTATTTAATGCCTTTTACTATTTTAATAAAATTATCTATTTTTGAAGGGTAAGCAATGCCTATATTTTGTGAAGGCTGGCACCCAATATCAACACCTTTTTCACTTTTATTTACATTTTTAAATAAATTAAACAATTCTTTTAAAAGCCATATTGCAACTTGTGCCTCTTCTTTATCAACTTTTTTTAGGAAGCCCTGCAAGTTTTCCAAACAAAGATCATGGGGAATACTAGCATAATACTTACTAAAATCTATTAATAAAATATACCCTTCATTGCTTTTATTTCTTCTATAATATTGGTGTAAATGCACTTCTAGTCTTTTTCTATGGAATGATACACCTTTATTTTTTTGACTTGCCCCATTGTCATAAACTAAATAAGGAGCAATAGCTGGAGATAAAACATTATCACAAAGCAAATGATTAATAGTTTTATCTATCATAACATCTGTTGTAATATTTCTTATTTTGCCTCTTTCTTTTATTGTGAATTTACTACCTCTTGTAGGTTTATATTTCCATTCTTTTAAATCTCTTTGTAGCTCCGCAGTTAATAGCAAATGATTAACTTCAAAAAGCTGCGACTGATATTTAAAAGGAGCTGCTTTAATAGCTTTTGTTCCAGCTTCATATATTTTATTAGCATTGTAAAAAATATTCATAAAATCACTTTTATAGTATTACTGGTCGTAACCAAATACATAATGATTAGCATTTATCAATTTTCACAAATTGAAGGGATAACCTTTCCTTTCCTTTCCCATTGCCCTGCTATGGAAACTTAGCCCATTAAATAATAGCTTGGTTGTGAAATCGGGACGAACGCCATTCGAGTTGGAAGCGTTGTTGTTGTTCGCATTACCGTTGTTGTTCACATTCGCGAAGTTCGACGCAGAAACGACATTTAAAGATTACCCACTATTTTAGATTTTTTAAAAATCTATTGTCAGACTGTCTAAGAGCTTTTATCATGTTAAATTCTTTTTGTATTTCCAATACTAAATTTGTATATTTATTAAGATCTGCATATAAACATTCCCCAACATATTGCAATTCATCTTGCAACGCATTGCAGCAAGCCATTGCTCTATCCATTTCAATACGTCTTTCTTCAAATTCAGACATATAACTAGGAAATATTGTATTTGCTATTCTTAAATGTTGGCTTATTCCACATGCTAAGTCTATAACTTTATTTGTAGAACGCTGTATTTGTTGTTTAAAATATTGATATGTTCTTTGTTTAATTCTTTCTTTATCATCGTTTGGGAACATTCTTATTTTATCAGCAATAATATTTTCAATTTTTGTTTCACTAATATAAAAGTTATTTTCTGCAAGTTTTGTAACAGCCATTCTTATTAAATACGCATTATGTATTGTTTCTAGTTTTGATTCTTTTCTCTTACTTTTCTTAATATCTGACATACGCTAATAATACTATTTACTCCTTTTTAGATTTTCCATAGAAGTATATCATTTTATTTTAACTATTTTAACTATGCCAGAAATTAACTAATTTATACGACAGGGCATAAAGCCCTGTCGATGTCTGATTAGTAGATTAGGAAAGCGGGACGAACGCCATACGAGTCGGAAGCGTAGCTGCCGTTCGCAGCACCGCCGTGGCTGTACACATTCGCGAAGTACGACGCAGAAACGACATCTCTTAACCAGTATGTTTGTCTAGTTCCACCATCGTTTAATGCTACAATTTTACTTTTATCTAGTCTAAATAATGATAATTGAGATTTATCAATAGCAATATTACCAGTTGGTACATTTGTACCATTCATAATATTATGGAATATATTAGATCCATATACCATAAGTTCACTCATCAATTCTATTGTAGAATCAACCCATGTTCCGCCACTTTCATATCCATTTGTTACAGCGTTTGGTAACCAATTTCTATGACTTAAAATATGTCCTACTTCAAAGTCATTTTGAATTATTGTTTTGAAATCTGCTAAATAGTCAGTATACATTTTACTTCCAACATAAGCACCAGTTGTAACATTAGAATCATTCATTTTTGCTGTTCCCATAGAACGCTCTGGTACCATTAAAACATGCGGTGTAGTACATTCAGTATCGCCACAATGTAATCTATAGTTTATGTCAGCTACAATATATTTTCTATTGCTATTTCTACCAATAATGTAATCGCCTATAAATATATCGTCAAAAGTTCCTGCTGCAATTTGTTGTGATAAAGTTCCATCATAGAATAAATCTGTTATGTCTTTACCTCTATAAATTGCATTATGAGCACCAGCATTTTTAGCAATAATTCCACCTAAAATATTTTTAACTTTTACTTTTTTAGTTTCGGAATTATTTGAATCAACTATAACCGCTAAATCATCATTTTGTAATTCTGTTGCTTCATTTAGTTCTGATATTTTTTTAATCATAATTTAATTCCTCCTTATTTTTTACATTCCCCTTATTATTAACTCTTCATCTTCGGTAACTAAATTGTTACCGTCTTCTGTTGTAATAGGTGCTATTGCCTCCATTACTAACGCTTCTAAATTATCTATTTCTAATTGTAAATGTCCTGCTGCGTCTGTATCTAATTGTCCTTTTATTCTTTCAAACCAAACATCAAAATTTGCTGTTTGTTGTGCAAACCAACTATCAAAGTCATCTGTCTTTGTTTGTATTAAGACATCCCACAATGCAGTATATTGGTTTAATATATTTGTGAAGTCTGGCGTTTGTACTGCACAAATTACATTTCCACAGTCGCTACTATTAAATCTTGTATCTTCTATTAAATCTTCTGTTATTGCTGTAGTACCTGCTGGAATATTAATTTTTGCAATTCTTAATTCATATATGCTTGTACCTCTATTTAACGCTGGTGCAACTGCTGTTTCTGCGAAAGTACCTTGTACTATTTCTGTTGTTATTTGCCTGTTTGGTATATCTAACCTAATTACAATATTATCAATTCTATTTAATACACCATCTGCATTTGCAACATTTAATACTTTTTCTGGATCATTATTATATCTATATCCGTTTATATTTGCGTCCCCGCTTTCTACACTTACAGACATATTATCATTTGAAACAACTTTTAAACCATTATTAAATATTCCATTTGTAAAATACTTTGATAAGTGTAGAGCCCAGTCAGCAGCGTAATATACTCTATCAGCATTAACAGAATCGAAAAAACTACTTTTTTCAGCCATATTTTGACCTTCCTTTCTTTTTAATTATCGTCATCGGTAAATGTTTCTTTTAAAGGAGTTCCAAATGTTGGAGTTATAGTAATTTTGTTTCCTTCTATAACCTCTTCTACTTCTGTAATTCTTAGGTTTTCCTGTATATTCCAGCTTTCTTTTTTTACTGTTACAATATCGCCTAAGTCCCAACCTTTTTTGTAGTCATCTGCGTAAACTTCATATTTTATAGATTCAGATATTGCCGCTATTTTTTCATTTCCTTTTTCTTGTAAAACCGCTTTATATTCGCTAGTTGTTAAATCTCCTTTTGATTCGCTTTTAGCGTCAACAAAAGTTTCTACAATATCAAAATCATGTAGCCCTGTTGTATTATCAATTTCTACTAATACTCTGTTATCTCCCTCGCCTTCGCCACCTACCAAAACGTAAGTACAAAGCGTCCCACTATCATTTAAGTAGTCTGCTTTATTTATGTTTGAATATTCTTCACTAAATACATAATACGAATTATTATGTTGTTCTACTGTTCTATCTAAGCCTTCGTAATTTTCAAACTTATATTTTTTATTTTCTATATCTGCAATTATTCTAAAACCTACATTTGCAGCTTTAGCAAGTTTCATTATGTGATTATATACATTTTTGTACGTAACTTGAAAAGTAACATTTTCACTATCTATTGTAGTTTCTGTTATTTCTAGTCTACTAAATGGTGTCATTCTATTTAAAACTACTCGCATACCTGCAAGTATTTTTCCTGTAAAATTAATTCTTCTTCTTACTATTCTTCTATATAATAAATAAGATAAAAACCTACCAATTACAACTAATTCCGTACTATTAGTATTTTCAATTATTTGTACACTTTTAACAAAACCCGCTTCTTCGCTTTCTTCTCTTATTATGATATTATCCTTTTTAAAAAGAGCTATATTGTCTGGCGTTGCTTTTAAATGTAATTCAAATTCTCCTGCTTCAAAATATTTTCTACGCCATCTTAGGGAGGTGTATTCATCAATTACACCTTTGAAATTAAGGTCTTTATCATATATATATAATTCTATATTTTTCATATTACACCGCCCCGTATTCAATACTATAAAATACTTTTGTTTCTAAACTTTCTTCGCCCTCTTCTGCACCGGCTCTTAATGTATTATCGCCAGAGTGCATTTGCAAGAATTTACTTCCATATTTCATTAAATAATTTATATCCTCAGCTTCGCCCGTAGCAGAAGGAATATAATATATATGTTTATTATTTCTATATGTTGTAATTATTATCTGATCTCCAGCTTCCATTACTATAGGATCTATTGCTATTTGTTCTTGGGTATTTACATTTATTAAATATGGATTTACTACTTGACCGTTTGCAATAAACTTTATAGTAACTCCAAACTCTATATTTGTATTATTCGTTATTGTTCCCATAGTAGTTACATTTTTTGTTGCAAATTCTATGCCTTCGCCTTGTTCAGAAATCATAGGAAAACAGAATTTAGGCGTCCATGTAGACATAGACGCTTCTGATTCTTCAATATCTTTAAAATATGGATAAGGACATATAAGAGAAATTGTAAATGTTCTAGGTACTCCCTTTTCTGCTATATCTAAATCTTCTACAGTATATTCAATTTTTCTTGCTATATCATCTTCGTAATAATATAATGTACCCATTGTACCTAAAGGAAATATATCGCGTAATGTTTCTCTTCTTTCTACAAATTTATCTGCTATTATACCATTTATTACTATATTTCTTTTTTTAATACTTGTACCTGTGTAGCTTTCTCCTACACCATAAGCACTTGATACTGTAGATACATTTCCTTTTACATCATATAAGCCATCTGTAGAAGTAATAAAAAAAGGGAAATCATAAGTAAATGTTATTTTCTTGTTTCTATTGTTTTCACAAATAATTTTTTTCATTATAAACATTTCTCCTTTTTCCTATTATATTTTAAGTATGCAAAAGTCTATATCTTTGTACTTCCCTTCTAAGAAGTCTAGCGTTTTCTGCTGGAGATGTTTCTGTTGGGCTGTTTATTGTTAAATTAAAGCTATTATCAATATTATTATTACTTGGCTTTTCTTCCATTCCGTTGGTATATTCTTGATTTTCTTTTGCTGTTAATACTCTTTCGCCTTTATGTAGCAATGCCAAATAATCATCATAAGGTACATTTGCCATACCTACTTTTAATTTTGGTATGTTCAATTCGCTTAATTTGCTTATATTTACTCCGGGTATATTGTTAATAACATCAATAGCCCAGTTTATTGCCCTTATAAATCCATTTATAGTATTTTCGGCAAATGAAATTATAGAATTAACAACATTTTTAAATGCTCCACCTATGGCATTACCTATTGTAGTACCTATATTGGTAAACATATTTTTAATTGTATTCCAAATTCCTTGAAAGAAATTGCCAACATTACTAAATATACTTACAATTCCATTCCATGCAGCTTGAAAACTATTTCTAAAGAAGTTTCCAACACTAGCAAATATATTTTTTATACCATTCCAAATATTTTGGAAATATTGTTGCCATGTTCCTACAATACCTTGTATTGCGTCCCATGCTCCTTGAAAATCTCCACGGAATACTGCTGTTACAGCACTAAATATACCTTTTATTGTATCAAATATTGCTTGGAAATACCCTGTTACTGCGTCCCATATAGTCTTAATAACAGTCCATGCAGTTTGAAAAAAGTTTCCTAATACTGTAGCAACTACACTAAATACAATTTTTATATTTTCCCATATAGTGCTAAAGTATTGTACTACTACGTCCCATACTGCTTTTATAACTTCCCACGCAACTTGGAAATATGTTCCTAATACTTGAGAAACAACAGAAAATACAGCTTTTATAGCTTCCCATAACGCTGCAAAATATGGTTGTACTATATCCCATATTGTTTTTATAAATTCCCATGCGGCTTGGAAAGCACCCATCAAAGATTCAATTACGGGTTGCAAACTTGCTTTTATTCCTTCCCATAAGGCTACAAAATATGGCTGTACTACGTCCCATACTGCTTTAATATTATTCCATACTGTCATTACAGCATTTTTTATTGCTTCAAATACACCCATTACTAGGTTTCTAAACCATTCGCACTTATTCCATAATATTATAATTGCTGCAATAATAGCAGTAATTACTAAAATTATAGGGTTTGCCGCTATAAAGCTAAACAAACCACTTGCAGCAGTTTTTATTGTTCCAAACATTGATACAATTTTCGGTCCGTATGTTAATATAGATCCTATTGAAGAAATTAATTTACCCACAAAAATTAATACAGGTCCGGAGTGCAGCAACTAAAGCTAATACTACTAATATTACTTTTTGTGCTGCTGGGCTTAAACTAGATAGCCAGTTTACAAACCTAGATAGACCATCGCATATTTTTTGTATTATTGGTAATAATATTTCTCCTAATTTGCTACACAATTCAGTTACAGTATTCTTTACTTGTTGTATTTTCGCTGCTGTTGTTTCATATCTTTTTGAAGATTCTGTAGTTAATGCGGAATTTTGAGCCCATGCGTCATTACTTATATTTACCATATCTGCCATAAGTTCAGACGCACCAGATAACCTTTTCATCGTATCTGTTTGCCTTAATGAAGTAACACCCAAATCATCTAATATAACATTTAAGTTTTCTCCACCAGTACTTGCGTCGCCCATTCCTTTTACAACTGCTTGAATAGCAGACATAGCGTCATTTTGCCATAAATTCTTAAAATCATTTACTGATAAACCTGCTACATTAGCCCATGTTTTTAATGTTTTAGAATTTAAAGCAACATCTTTGTCAATTTTGGTAATAACAGCAGATATTGCAGAGCCTCCTCCTTCTGCCTCTAAACCAACACTTGAAAGTGAAGTTGCTAAGGCTAAAACTTGTTGCTCTGTTAAACCTACTTGTTTACCAGATGAGCCTATTCTTGTAGCCATATTTAAAATATCCGCTTCTGTTGTTGCAGCATTGTTACCTAAATCAACTAATGCAGCACCAAATCTATCTACAGTATTTATATCAGAGCCCATTACATTATATAATTGAGCTATGGCTGTAGCTGCTTCATCTGCGGATAAGTTTGTAGAATCTCCTAACCTTACCATTGTTTCGGTAAAGTCTAAGACATTTTCTGTTTTTACACCTAATTGTCCGGCAGCTTCTGCTACTGCTGCAATATCATTTGCACCACTTGCAGTAGCTTTTGACAAATTTAAAATACCTTGTCTTATTTCTTCTAATTCTTGATCAGTTCCATCTACTGTCTTTGTTACTCCAGTAAAGGCTGTTTCAAAGTCCATAGCAGTTTTAGTAATTCCTACTAAAGCAGCACTTGCAGCAGCACTAACTATTGTAAATTTTCTACCAACATTTTGTATAGAATCGCCCAAAGTTTGCATTTTACTTCCAACAGCTGCAACTTGTTGTGCACCAACAGAGCCAAAAGACTTAGCTTCTTTTTCTAAGTTCTTTAATTTTTGTTCAGTTGCTACAATTTCTCTTTGGAAATCTCTATATTGTTGTTCTGTTATTTCGCCTTTGTCAAATTGCTCCTGTACTTGCTTTTGTGTAGATTTTAATATATTTAATTTTTCTCTACATTCTGCTATACTTTTATTTAATAAGTCTTGTTTTTGTTTTAGTAGTGTAACATTAGTAGGATCCATTTTTAATAGCGTATTTACACCTTTAAGTTCATTTTGTAAACTTTTTGTTTTATCATTTACACTTTTTAAGGCGTTACCTAGCTTAGTGGTATCGCCTCCAATTTCTACAGTTATACCTTGTATTCTACTCGCCATTTATACCACCTACTAAAAAATAAAAGAAACAAGTTTAAATTTCTCGTTTCTTCAATTTTTCTCTTAATTTAATTCTATCTGGAGTAGTTTCTTCTAGCCTTTTGGCATTTCTTAAATATTCTCTACCTTCGTCAGTTTGCGAACAATTATAAATAAATGCTTCCCTTAGAAAAAATAAATATTTTACAAAATCTAATTCTTCTACCTCTAGCATTGTTATTCTTAAATATTCTGCAACTCTTTTTTCCCCTATACTTTCTATAATATAACCTGTGTCCATATTATCGTCATCTTCTGGATAATATGGACATTTTAGTTTTTTTGGTTTTGTATGCTATTAACCCATTCAAAATAATTATTTAATAGATCCACAATTTCGTCTATGTCGTAATTATCTTCTACATTTTCAACAGAAACTTTAAAGTTTTGTTTGTTTTTGCTTAAAGCTAATGCTACAGCTTCTGTAAGGTTGTTTATATCTTTTTCCCCTAATTCTTCTGTATTTTTAACTTCACTTAATGCTGCTATCTTTTTCAAAACCTTTAATTTTGGTGGCTCTATATTTAATATTTTTCCATTCTTTAACTTTATATCAAAGTATCTTGTTTGTATTTTTGTCATATCATACATGATAATATTCCTCCTTTTACTTTTAAAGAGGGATGGCTTTTATTACGCCACCCCTCTGTTTTTTATCCCTCTTCTTCTATTTCTTCTTGTAATAGAATTAATGTACCTTCATTATCTGATGGTGCTGCTTCAAATTCAGCGTCAATAACTGTTTCTTTATCTTTAGCAAATGCCAAAGTAAAGCCTGCTGTATTTTTACCAACTACAGTAACACGTACATCTCCATCAACAGAATCTTTATGTACGAAATGAATAACATAGCTTTTATTATCGTTATTATCAATTCCACCAATTTTTACAGTTCTTATACCGTTTTGAGTATCTTCTGTAACTCTACCAGTAGAAACTAATTTCTTTAATGTTTCTCCATTCCATGTCATAATACCAGATTTTAATTTTGCTTCTTCCTTAGTGATTATAGTTTTTTTAGCTTTTCCTAAATCATCTTCTGCTGTATAAAATTCTGGTTTATATTCTAATTCAGCACCACCTTGTATATATCCTGCTAAATTAGCGTCTGTTTCAATAACGTTATTTGCTGGAATTGCTCCAGAAAATTCTGTTATATATAAATTACCACTACCTAATGTAATGGTTTGTTTAGTTCTTTTTCCCATTTTTAATTTCCTTCCTTTCTAACTTTTTCTAATATTGGATCTAAAACCCAGAATGTGCCATACATACCCTCAGAGTCTAACCATTCTGTTTGCGAATCATAGGTATAATAATCTTTTTCCAATAATTCATTTACTTTTTGTATTTCTTCTAAATCACTAGCATTGTTTGTTTCACTATATCTTTCAATAGTAATGTTATTTTCAACAATATTATTAAGTAAGTCTGCACCTCTTGTAATTTTTCTATTTACATATAAAAAATATGGCAATGCTGGAGGTTTTAAATATCTTAATTCTTTAATTTTAAATCCTGTTCCATCTTTAAACCAACTTTCAACGTTCATTTGCTATTATCTCCTTTACACCTTTTACAAATTTTTTCTCCGCTTCTATAACATTGTTACTTAAATACGGGTTTCCCTCTACTCTGCCACCATTTCGTTTAGCATGCCCTTTTGCAAGTAAATGTGTTAATCTATATTCCGGATCTTTAACATACCATGTATATACAGCATTTGTAGATGTTTCTCGTGTTTTTTGATAACTAATATGTCTTTTATATTCTCCAGTTAAAACTGGAGAATCTCTTTTAGTATTCTTAGTTAATTGTACAGCAGTATCTTTTGCCAAAGTTTTTACTTTTTCGGTAACGTTACCAGCATACTGGTTAAGTATTTCTTGCATTTTTGGGGATAATTGCGTAATAGTTATATTATTATTTATTCCCATAACTGCCTCCTTAAATTGTTACACATTCTGCAACAAAAGTTAATTTTAAACGTTTTTCCTGCTTATCATCTACATTTTTCATATCAAATTTATTGTTTTTGTATATTATTCGGTATTGTGATGTATTAAAAATAGTATCTTCTAGTTTGTTTATATACATTACTTTAAAATTATAAGTATTTTGCGTTATATTAGTTCTGGCATTAAAATATTCATTACCACTTGATTTATTAACTTCTGCATAACAAGAGTAATAGTTTTCCCATTCTTCTGTGTCTGCATTTAATTTTTGAATTTTAATCAGTTTGTTCATCGCCATTTTCCTCATCCTCACTTTCAGATGATTTATTTCTTAATTCTACTTTTAATTGCCATTCTAAGTCATTTAAAATTTTTCTAGTTGTATTTGAAATATTTTTAGAATCTAATTCCCTATAATCGTATAAGTCAGAAATGACTAAAAGGGCTATTTGTTTAGCCCTTTCGTCGTCTGTTGGGTAGTTCTTGCCTATGGCACCTTGTAAATACAAGTTTGAAAATTTAATAAGTCTTATAATATTTCTTTTTACTACTGCGTCTTGTTCAACTTCTTCTACTAAGAAGCCTTTAAAATCGCATACTTCTTGTATACTTACTGGTACATAAGTAGTTGTTTCATTTTCAGCCATAAGCTAATCCTCCTTTATCTAGGCTGTTTCTTCGTCATTTTCTGCTGTAGAAGAAACATCTATATAGCAATTTTCAAATGCTTTATTATCTCTAACTCTTACGTCTTCTCTTTCAATACCTCTAAATATTGTGCAGTCATCTTCAAAAGCGTTTATTTCATCTTCGCCACTTCCTACAACAGCTGTATTAGAAGTCATAATATTTATTTTCTTTCTATCAAATAATACAATTCCTTCTTTGAAATCTCCAATTAAGAATGGTACTTTTGATTCTGTTGTTGCCATGTCAGTATTAGGTATTACTTTTATAGGAACAACTGTTGCACCAGCTCTTAATTGCATATTTGCACTATTTGTTGGATCTGGATTTAATAAAGGTCTTCCGTTCTTATCTTCTAATTGGTCTAAATAATCTAAACCATCATCGTTTGTAACAACAACAGAAGTTGGTTTAAATGCTTGTCCTAAGTCTTTATTTAATACGCTTTTAATACCTTTTATTCCACTATCTATAGCTTTAGCTGCTTTTGTTCTTATCGCTGCTAAAATTAAGTTATTTCTTGTTACTCTTGATTCATCAGCTAACCATGCTAATACAGTATTTACTAAGTTTTCGTCAGAATCTTCTAGTAATTCATTTGTTATTGGTAAATAACCTGCGTATTTACTAATAGCATATTGTAATCTTGAAAATGCTGGACCAGCAACAGCAGGTATTGCAGATTTTTCTCCTACTTTTGTAAATCCTGTTTTTTGTGCTCTTGTTTTATATGTTCTTTCTCCAGCCATTGTAGAAACACTTTCTACTGTTACTAATTCTTCTAGTGAGAATTGTGCCTCTCTTAATTCTTGAATTTTTGTTACTATATCAGCTGGTACTGTATAGCCTCCTTCTGTTCCTGTTCCTTCGTTTAATGTTTTTGCAACTCTTCTAATAGCGTCTGCTACTTCTTTTATTACATTTTTTTCTTGTTTATTTGCTTTTTCTTCTGCTACTTCCTCATCTGTTGGTGTATTATCTTCTTTTTCTGCCGCATACATTCTTGCTTCTAAATCATATTCTTTTTGAAGCTCGTCAGCTTCGTCCATTAAAGCTGCTGCTTTCTCTAAATCTTTGTTTTCTCCATCCATAAAATCTCTAGCCATCATTCTTTTTTGTGCTATTTTGTTTAATAATTCTCTCATTTTTTTATTCATTTTTAATTACCTTCCTTTTCTTTTTGATTTTGTGAAAAAATAAAAGAGTCTAGTATTTTCATTCTTAAATCTAGCTCTTTTTCTAATTCCATATTTTCTTTTTTAACAGTTTTATCTGTTTCATTTTCAGCAGTATTGTTATCTGCTTCATTTTCTATTATATCAGTTTCTTCTGATTCTTCCTTTACTTTTTCTTCTTGATAATTTTTTGTTGTTCCAGCTCTAGGTTGTGCTGGTACCGCAACGAATGAAAGCTCGTATGCTTCCTTTGCACCATCCAGAGTAAAATAACAAATTTTCTTTCCTGCTGCTGTATCATACTCACGTCCCCACATGTGCGGACAATATGTTTTAGTATTGTCTGTACCACATATAGAACAATAAGCATGTTTTGGCTTACAACCAGTAGAAACTTCTTTTTTTATTCCCGCTTTTATTTCTTGAATTAAATCAGCATTGCTATTTGTTTTAACCATATAACATTTTGCAATTAATTGTGTGTATATTTCTCCAGCACCTGTAAATTTGCTTGTATCTTCTTGTACTAATTCTGTATCATAAATTCTAGCTATTTGATTATCTGCTGTTCTTCTATGATCTTTTATCATAGTTTTACCAACATATAATCTTTTTAAATCTTTTAGTGCATTTAAGTTAAATGGCTCGTAGTTTCTATCGTCTAGTTCATTATCGCCCATAATAACTTTAAATGTAAATACTTCTTCTGCACTTAGAGGACTTAAAGTTAATTTATTAATTTTCTTTAAATCTTCTTCTGTAACATCTTGACTTTCAACACTAGCAGATTTACAAACTAAGCCTTTGATAAGGTTTTCGCCAATGCCTCTTTTATTGTTTTCTGGATCCATTTGTATAATTTACCCTCCTCTCCTTCAAAATTTTGTATATACTGAGCACCTGTATATTCTACAGGAATGCTAGCACCATTTCCTAGAAGCCTGTCGCCTCCTTCTTTTGCTTCCAAATCAAGGAAAGCTCTTGCTTCGTTCGGTGTATATATAAAGTTTGATACACCTTTACTTAGAGTTTCAACCTGTGTTTTTTGGTCTGCTCTAAGTATTACAGCTACATTAAATTTAAAATGATAGCCTTCTGATTCTTCATCGTCTGTCAATAATTTATAGCTTATTTCTTCTTCATATTGCTTTATAATGTATAACATTGTATCTATGTAAAAACTTAATTGCTGTGCTTCTGCACTAGAATAACTTGACTTTTCATAATCTCCAATTTGATATGGTTTAATTCCAAAAGCACTTGCAATTTGTAATGCAGAATATTTTTTTACATCAATAAATTGATTATCAGCTAGTTTTATATTAAGTGGTGTTAATGTAGCACCTAGTGGAATTGGAATTATATTTTTTATTTCTTCATCGCTGTATTTTCCCGTAGCAAATTTTTCAATTCCTTTCGCAAATTCTTTTGCACTTTCATCATTCAAAGATGAAGTATATTGTACGACCGCTTTTGCTGTAAAACCATTTTCGTACATTTGATTTACTAATTCTTGTGCCTTATTGTTTCCTATAATTGTACTTCTTAATTTATCTCTAACTGACATTCCTGTTATTCCATCAAAAGAGCTTGACGTTTTAAAGTGTAATATTTCTTCTGAGCCAAATCTGTATGTTCCCGCTGTGCATGTATAAATATAATAAATGTCTGGTATATCACTTAATTTTTTAGCGTCATCATACCAAATTTCCACATCTGACGATGGTAATATCCATAAACTTGTTTTTACATCATTACCTTTTTTCTTGGTATCTACTAAAACATAAGCATTCCCGTAATGGTTTCTGTTATATTCAACAGTAGACCAAAATGTAGTTGCTGTCATATATTTATTAGGTCTTTCGTTCAATGTTCTATATAATGGATGATTCCTACAAGCTGTTACCCCATTATTTTCATTATGTTTTAATAGTTTTAATGGTAATTTTCCTAATGTTTCACTTAATACTTTTAAACAAGCAAAATATGTTGCTTCTGACAATTCGCTTTTGTCTGTATCTTGTAAACCTAAAAAATTTACTAATGCTGCTAACTGGTCATTTTTAGTATTGTTTGAAGTTAAAGCCTTAAAAGATTTTTTAACTTTATCAATAATTTTCATTTATTCACCCCCAATTCATCATTTGCAAGTAATTTTTCATTTCCTTGTCAATGTCTACTGGATCTTCCTCTTTTAATTTCATATAAGCTACATGGGCGTCTATACAAGCGTCAACTGGATCTATTCTTTTTGTTTTTGCTCTAGGCTCTTTGTCTACTTTTATTTCTCCAAAACTATTTGCTACTACTTTAGCATTTGAAAAGCTCCAGCTTAGAAGTTCGTTTTGTTTGTCATACTCAATTTTTCTTGATTTAATATTCAACTTCATGTCTACCGTTGCGTCATTTAAGAATCTTGCAGACTGTGTAATTGATAATAAAGGTACGCCAAATTCTTCTAAATCTGATAAAAAACCATCTGCGTTATGCGGATCATAACCTATTGCTTTTAATTTTAAATCGTATGCTTCTATAATTTCTTTTAAATGGTTTATAATAAATTTATAATCATTTTTATATTCATTTGCCCCACCTGTTATTGTTATTAAACCGCTTTCTTCCCATAAATCATAAGGTGCAACGTCTGTTTCTATATGTTCTTCTAACCTACCTTTAGGCATAAACGAATGAGAATAAATATAAAACTTTTCACTATCAAGTGGAAATTCTAAAGAAATTGTTGTTAAATCTCCGCCACTTGATAAGTCTATACCTGCATAACAAATTTTACCTCGCATATTTTCTAATGTTTTATCTGTTTCGCATTCTTTCCATTTGTCTACGTCTATAAATTGGTCGTCTGTGTTTTTTACCCACATGTTTAGGGATTTTACCATAAAATCCCTTTGTTCATTGCCTCCCATATCTTTAGCAGTTTGCATATCTGTTATTAATACTTTTAAAGTATCTTCTTTAGCTGCTAAATATGGGTTTGCTTTTATTAAATTTTTAGGATCCCATATATCGTCGCCTTTATCTAATGCGTATATATCTACAAAAAAATCTTCTGCAATGGCTATTCCACGTAAAATATTACAACAATAGTTATCTAGTTCATAACACGGTGTATTTATTTTATCGCCTCTAGTTGTAATTATGCTTATTAAAGTTTCTGGTAGTGATTTTGTTCCATTGTATAATGCTTTATAAATTTGATTCGTTTTGTGTTGGTGGTACTCGTCTATACTTGCATATATAGCTCTAAAACCATCATCTAAACCACTTTCTTTACTTAATGCCTCTATTGTGCAATGCGTTTCATTAGCAATAATCATTGATTTATAGTCTTTTACTGCAAACATTCCGTCTTTCTCGCTTGCAATGTCTTGTCCTGCCAAATCTTCATCACTTTGTATAAATTTTGACATTTCTTCCCATGCAAGCCTAGCCTGACGTTTCTTTGTTGCGGCTGTAAATAATTTACCATAGTAGTAACCGCTAAATCCGGCAATATATGTTCCTCTAATACCATTTTTAAATGTTTTACTATTTTGTCTTGCCATTGATTCATAGGATCTTCTAAATCTTCTTTTGCCTTTTTCGTTATACCAACCAAATAGGCAACCCATATCGAAAATTTGAAAGCCTAACAATTTAACTGCTTTCTTTTCAAATCCTTCCCCAATGGTTAAGGTTTCTGCGTATTCTAAAATTCTTTCTGCTTTTGCAACATCCCAATAATATGGAAATTCTGCTGTATTTTGTCTTTCTAAATCTTTTAAGTGTCTTTCACAGGCGAGCCTATGTAATTCTCCTGTAAAAACCTCTTTGTTTACAACCTTTCGAGCATATTCTGTTACTCTATCTATCATTACCCCACAAACTTAGCAAATTTATTTTCTTTTGGCTTTTCTGGTGCTTCTGGGACTATTAACCTACATCTGCTTGTAATAGTTAGTCCTAAATCACTAGCACATTGCCTACATTGTTTGAAAGCTCTATCTTGATTTATTAAATTTGCGTCTATTTCACTCGAAAGTAAAACTTGCAGTTCCATATTATCTTTATTTTGTTTTGCAGCTTTCTTTTTAAAGGCTGCATTTACTGCCTTTGTGAATTTTAAGTAATTATCTTTAGAAATTAAATAACGAGCTAGACAGTCTTCGTCTAACTCGGTCATTATTCCTATATCTACAAGTTTTGTTGCAATTTCCATAAACTCGTTTTTTTGTTTCTTACTTAAATAGCTTGGGGGCTTAACATCTTTGTAATCATCTGTGTTTACTTCTGTATTTTTTCTTTTTGCTATTTCTTCTTTAGTAAGATGTTTCTTCCCTTTGGCTATAATAAGGTCTATTGGCTCTCTTTGTTTACCATAACCTGCCATAATTCCCACCTCTATTTTTAGCATACGCATTTTTTGGTTTTGGTGCTTTTGAAAAATTGATTATGGGGAGTTTTTTGTGCGAAGACCTCCCCTGCACCGGTTCCCCATAGGGTATCAATACTTTTTTGCCCACCCCCTACGAGTAATTGTAACAGCTGTTCGTAAAATTTTTAATTATTTTTCATCATCTTTTTTTGTGTTTTTTGTTTTACTTTTTGTTGCATTCTTTTTTGTGTTCTTTGTTGCTTCTTCTTCGTTGTTTTCTTCCTCTTCAACAGCTTCTTTATCTTCTTTTACTTCTTCTGCTTCGACTTTTGTTGCCTCTTCTTCTTTTTCTTCTTCATTTTTTTCTGATTCATTTTCTTTTTGTGTTTCTTCTTCGTTACTTTCTTCTACTTCGTTTGATGTTTCTTCTTTGTTATCTTCTTCTGTTGTTTCTGTTTCATCAACCGTTGTTTCCTCTTCTTCAACAGGTATGTATAACTTTCTTTCATCAACTAAATAACTTATTCTTTCTGCTGTTAATTCCTTATTATCTTTCTCGTATTCCTCTTCTAATATTGCCCCTTTTTCTATGTGTCTATTTAATTGTAGGTCTTTATAACCTCTATCTGCTATATGTTTCATTTTAAATCATCCTTTCTTTATTATATTATTTATTCTATTATTTATTAAGCTATCTGGCTTAGTTTGTATAATTGGTTTAGCTTGTACTGGTGTTACTCTATAGTCCATTAAATCTAATAAGTTTATTTGTATTGTTGTTTCATTGCATATATTAATATCATCTAGTCCATAACTATTTAATAACCTTACCAGATCATTTATAAATTGTTTTGCTTTCTCTGGATTTACATTAACATCTACAGTAACCACATTATCTTGCGGTTTGTTTTCTTGCAGCATATTTATTCCCCCTTTCTTTCTTTTGAAAACGATTATGTCTTTTGTCATGGTGTGCATGACATAACGCACGTAAGTTATAGTAGTCTAGTCTTCTCTTCCAACCTTCTGGCGTTTCTATAAATTCTAAATGGTGTACTTCTTCTGCTAATTGTATTTCATAACTAGGATCCTTTTTATTTTCTTCTATACAGTCTTCACATCTATACGCATACTTTACATCTCCGTATTTGTGTTGTAAGTCTTGTAAATATCTTTCCTTTAACTGTAACCATTCTTTACTTTTACGAAACTTAATTAGTTTAGGATCTCGTTTCTTGTCATATCTATAGTTGTATTGCTTCTGTCTTTCTTCCATTTCTTTATCTACTTTTGCTTGGCATACACTACAATATCTATTAGGATATTCAATTATCTTCTTACATTTTGCACACATTTTAACTATCATTTCTTATTATTCCCCTTAGTTTTATTTCGTTTATATATTTATCTAAGTATTTCTTATTATCTGTTTTCCTTGCTATATAATCATTGCATTTTGTTATAGTTATTGCCCCTTTTACAACAGTAACTATATTATTTTTGCATACTTTGTTTATACAGTTAGGACACATTCTACTTTTGTACTCTTTCATTGGCTACTACCTCGCTTTAGCAATAATTAATTTGTGAAGAAACAATATTGTTTTTTATCTATATTTTTACAGGAGGTTTATCTGTAAAAAACATAACAAAATCTATTAATAGGAGCTTTCATATGGAATTTCTAAAGAATTGGTATTACATTATTTAAAAACTTCACTAAATTAATTAAAAGCACCAAAAAACGAGCCTTATAAAATAAAGCTCGTTCACTGGCTAAAATAAAAGGGGAATATCCTTTTAGTAGAGAATAGTTGTATTAAACTTTCTCCGATTATAATTATACTACAAAGTAATTTATACTTTCTACCAAATTTCCGCCAAATTTTTGACCAATTTTTGATTATTCTATATATTTACTACTTTTAGCATTATTTCTATTGCTGTATCCCTTATATTTTTTAGTTGGTTTATTGTCCTTGTTTCTTTGTAAACTTCAAAATATGTATTTACAACATAATTCCATTTTGGCTCGTTCATATAGTAAGTTTTTACTATTAATTTTTGTTCATTATTCAAAGCCCTTAACATTCTATCAACTTTTCCCACTAAATCACGTAATGGCTCTGCTTTTTCTTCATTTATTGCGTTTTCGTTCATTAACGCTATTTTATCGGCTTTATTGATATATGTTAATTTATCTTTGTATGACAATGCTATATTTTCTGTTGGCTTATTTATTTTATTTGTATTTCCGCTTCGGCATATCTGATATAGTAGGCGAACTTAACGCCATTCCTTCTATTGCCTCTTCTTCACTTTCTTTATACTTCTTACCATTGTATTTTAATAGCACCTTGTTTTTAGCAATTTTATTTTCTAACTCTTCTAATTGTGATTTACTTACTAAATAACCTTTTAACATTTCTTCTATATCGCATTTTTCATACATAGCGTTACTCCTTTCATCTTTTGAGATTCAATAATGTTCTATAGTATCTCATATATGTATAAGGCTCTTTATTGCCTTTTACAATTTCATTTATTGTAGTTCTGTCTATTCCTTCACTTCTAAGCAATTTTATAAACTTTTTCTTTGTTAATTTCTTATTGCTAAAATTTTGAAAAATCAAACTTAAAGATTCTGCCATTTTTTTACCTACTTCGCATACTGCTTCTGCAACTTTTTGTACTGCATTTATTAAATTATCAAATACTGCTTCTATCGCTAAATATTCATCTTCTTTTAGGCTTATTGTTTTACTATCTGCGTCAAATGTAATTTCTGTTACATAACCCGTTTTATATAGCATTTGTATATCTGCTATTGTTACATTTTCATAATTAATTTTTTTCATTTTCTATTTCTCCCGCTCCTGGATCTATTTTTACTATTACATAAGCTGTGTCTTTGTCAAAACCTTCCTTTTCTAAATCCTTAGCGTATTTTTTTATAATAAATACAGGTTGTATAAAAATATCGCACTTTTTATTAGCCCATATTTCGTAATTTTCTAATTTTTCGCCTTTTCTTACTAATTCTGTTAGCGTATTGTTCAATTTTTCATTTATTTTAATTCTTTCTTTGTTTATTTCCTCTAAATATGCAACTTCCTTCAAATTTTGTTTTCTATTTTTCTTCATTTGCCGCTTTCCTTTCATAATATTTTTTAACCTCTTCTTTATCGCCTAAAATTAAAGCATTTTCTATATCATTATCAAATATTGCTAACCCCGCTAATTGCTCCGCCATTAAATCTATTATTTTATCTTTCTCAATATTTTTTGCATTTGCTAAGTCTAATTGATTTTGTAATATATGTGTATCCTTATCATATTCTTGTTTTATCTTATCTCGCTCATCAGCTATTTTCATTATTGCTTCGAATAGCCTTTTTGCTTTATCATTTAACACTTCTATCCTCACTGTATTTAATTCATCTAATACTTTTTGTGCTTCTTCTTCTGTCATATAACCACCTCAATTCTATCTAATAATTTTATCCAACATTTCTTATCACATTCCATTCCTAAATTTTTAGCTTGTCTTATGTCTTCTGCAAT
>ERZ779865.339-NODE-339-length-42379-cov-7.016681_pt1 | contig 42379 bp, 32 predicted proteins | sample MGYA00433088_ERZ779865 | MGnify/ENA primary metagenome ERZ779865 (study PRJEB29588, sample SAMEA2151703) | human gut metagenome | biome: human gut; feature: human-associated habitat; material: faeces | place: Denmark | collected 2008/2010 ... | reverse complement strand
AGAACTATTTCAGGCGTGTACTCATCAGAAACTAAGAAAGACGCGGACTTTGAAAAGGCTTGCCAGTTGACAGCTGAGTTCGCTAAGAAAGAAGGTCGCCAGCCACGTATCATGATCGCTAAGATGGGTCAGGACGGACACGACCGTGGTGCAAAAGTTGTTGCTACAGGTTATGCAGACTGTGGTTTCGACGTTGATATGGGACCGTTGTTCCAGACTCCGGCCGAAGCTGCTCGTCAGGCTGTAGAAAACGACGTTCACGTAATGGGTGTTTCTTCATTGGCTGCAGGGCACAAGACATTGATTCCGCAGGTTATTGAAGAACTAAAGAAATTAGGTCGTCCGGATATCGTTGTAATCGCTGGTGGTGTTATCCCAGTACAGGATTATGACTTCTTGTATAAAGCTGGTGTAGCAGCTATCTTTGGTCCGGGTACTTCTGTAACCAAGGCTGCTTGTCAGATCATGGAAATCTTGTTGGGTGAATAATTAATTTTATTCCCTAAAACCATAGCTCCGTCAGATAAAGAAGATTTGTCTGGCGGGGTTTATTTTTACACAAAACCATAGCTACTATTTCTTGATATTCACTATATTTGCCAAAACAAAACCCTAAGATATGAAAAAAGAATTTGGAAAATGGCTAATGGACATAGCCAAGTATCTAATGACAGTTGCCATATTGTCATCTATTATTACAGATATAGATAAAACATGGTTATACTATCTGTCTTTATTATTTTTTATAGTATTAATCCTTGTACTCGGCTTGTGGCTGATACGAGATAAAAAGGAAGGAGTATAATATGCTAACTATCATGAGTTGCATTACACTTTTAATTATAGCTATTACAGGTGTTCTTTATTTCAATTATCAAGATAAAAAAGAAGAGAAGAATAAACAATCTAAATAAACAGCACCACGGTATTGGAAAGTATCCTGATACCGTAGTGCTATTTTTATTCCAATATCTCAGACAAAACATTCTTCTGAGAATTTCCAACAAAGACAAGCTTATGAGTTCTTCCACTTCACCCATACAGAAACTTCTGTATAGACATGCTTGTAACGGATTATCAGACGATACTCAGAATCTACACTACCAAAAGAAGCTGCTCTTAGTTTTAATTGTTTTCCTTCAACCGTATAAGTAAGTCCATCTTGGGCCTTTCCTAACAAAACGATTTCCATATCTTCCGGATGAGACGAAGGCAAATCAATAACTAATGGAGTTTGTTCGTCGATAGAATACAGATAAGGATCCAACCAGATCGTTCCAAGAGAACTGCCCCAAACGGGCAATAGCCCTTCCGATGGTTTCCCTAAGAGAAAACGGACATTTGCACCGGTAATACTGTCTCCTCGCTGAATCCAGGAATCAACAAATACCCGATAGACGGAGGCGGACTCTACTATAGCCAACTGCCCGGATTCTTCAAATTCTAATATATCATCAACATCACAGATCACATAACCATTTCCTGGTTGTACAGCTACTTGTGGAGCCATATTTATGAAATCAGGCATTTCTATATCGCCAATACCCGATTTCTTTCCCATATCAAAAATAGGAAAACGGTTACTATGGAAATTCCTCTCACCCGTTATATATACATCCGAATTCCCTAACAAGGTCTTTCCGTGCCATTCGTCCATCATATACAAGGCAGCCGTGCCTTCTGGAAACAATTCTTCCGTACTCAAATCATCTGAACACGAAAAACAGGCTATCAGCCAAGACAAGGCTACCCAAACAACAAGATTACTCTTCATCATACTCATTTCTTTTTAGTTTTATCAAATCTTTTCTGATGAAGAGTCCTGCTATCCGGATTTATCACTATAACAACCGATACTATTTAATAATAATTTAGAGATGATCAGTTGCCCCGATAAGTAGAATATCCAAAAGGAGAAAGAGTTATCGGTACATGATAATGCTTATCATCCTTAATTTCAAATATGACTTCTATGAAAGGATAAAAAGTATCCTGCTGTTGTTCCTTAAAATAAGGAGCAGTTTCATACGTCAGCTTGTAAATACCCTGATGATTGGTTCCGTCTTCCGGCAAGAAATCCTTTACCCGCCCATTGGCATCCGTCATTTTTTCTGCAATTTGAACCCAAGACGTTGTCTGAGTATCCAACTTTGACAGGCGAATCTTTACATCTGCAGCCGGAGCACCTTTATTGATATCCAAAATATGACTCGATAATTGATAAGAGGCCACTTGTCCCCAACTGAACTGAGCCCATGCGGCCAATACTGCCACCATAAAAATCTGCTTCATTCTCATAACTTTTAGATTTGAAATAAACGGTTTAATAAATAAAATTAGGTAAGAATATACCACCCACTCTCATATAAAAAGAACAGAACGAAAAGAAGAATAGTTATGTATTGAAGCGTTAATCTCTGCTTAAAAGTCGTTATATCCAGATTTATTCTATCTTTGCATACAGACAAATTACAAAGATTATGAATATCAAGAACAGCCTGACCGAATTGATTGGTCATACGCCGTTACTGGCTCTTCGCCGTTGGGCGAAACAACAGCAATTAGCAGCCGAAATCGTTGCCAAAGTAGAATATTTCAATCCGGGAGGAAGCGTAAAAGACCGGGTTGCCCTTTCGATGATTACCGATGCCGAAGAAAAGGGATTGTTAAAGCCCGGCGCCCTCATCATCGAACCAACCAGTGGAAACACCGGTGTCGGTTTGGCTTGGGTTGCTTCGGTAAAAGGATACAGACTCATCCTAACCATGCCCGAAACCATGAGTCTGGAACGTCGCAATCTATTGAAAGCCCTCGGAGCTCAACTGGTTCTTACGCCGGGAAGTGAAGGAATGGGTGGTGCCATCCGCAAAGCTCAGGAAATACAGGCGGCAACACCCGGTTCGTTAATCTTACAGCAGTTCGAGAATCCTGCTAATCCGCTTGCCCATGAACGTACTACCGCAGAAGAAATCTGGCAAGACACCGACGGACAAGTCGATATCTTCGTTGCCTCAGTCGGCACAGGCGGAACACTGACCGGAACAGCCCGTGGATTAAAGAAGAAAAATCCGAATATCCGGATCGTAGCAGTCGAACCAGCCGGATCGCCCGTCCTTTCCGGAGGAAAAGCCGGTCCACATAAAATACAAGGTATCGGAGCCGGATTCATTCCTAAGATTTTAGATACGAGCTTAATTGACCAAATCATTCCTGTCACCGACGAAGACGCTATGCGTACCAGTCGTGAATTATCTGCTACCGAAGGTTTACTGGTGGGTATATCATCCGGAGCTGCTGCTTTCGCCGCCCGAGAAATAGCAAAAGAAGAATCCAATCAAGGGAAACGCATTGTTGTTTTATTACCGGATACCGGCGAACGCTATCTCTCTACAGAGTTGTTTCTTAATGCCTAAAAGATTAGATGGCTGTTTAGCAGCTATATTTTCACATATTAAAAAAGGAAATATGACATGTGAATTCATCACAACACATATCATATTTCCCTTTGGGAATATATTGAAAATTTAATGATCTTGTATTCTATTTTGCAGTATAAACATAATTAAAACGCCCACCAGGAGCAACATCCCCATTTATATAAAAATCCATAATATTCCCTTCATCTTGTAAGTTATCACTCCATTTAAATTCAAAATCTAACTGATCAGTTAACCCCAATATTGATTTTTCAACTTCAATCTCCAATCTATTCCCACTCACAACAAATTTTCCGTTCCCAACATTTGTCCACATCCATTTTCCTCTTATATTTTTTTCAATCGTAACCAATCCATTATCTGGGGAAATACGATTAATGACCAAATCATATCCATTCCAACCAGTCTGTTTGTTTCGATCAACATCAATAAAAAGGAGCATCCAATTTGGATCTTTAATTGAAGTCAAAGGTTGATCAGTTTCTACATAAAAATAAATATTTTTATTATCACGAGCTACTTTTGCTCCAATTATATCATTTCTCCCAGTTTTATTTACGTAATAAGTATCATTTCGTCCTGGATGATCTCGATGCAAAGTATTTCCTCGATAAGAAGCAAAATAAGGCCTTACATCATCCCATTCTCCCTCTTTACCAATACAGATGGATTTTTGAGGAGATACAACATCCGGTTTAGAGACTCCTTTAAACCGTCTAACGTTATTCACTAATTGTAAATAATAAACATCTCCTTTATCGCCCCACCCCTTGTTAGGCTCAATATCACGACTACAATTCCAATTATATTGATCTACAAAAGAAAATGGTTTTCCAGTCCAACCATCTTTCTCTAGCCACATACCAGCTATGTATTCGTTCCATCCAGTTACGAAAATTAATTCTGGATCTAACCCCAGTGCATAATCCCACTGTTCTTGAAAATTCCAACCATACAAATAGCCATCAATTCGTGGATCAAAACCTTTAGTCTCAGTATAATTACGACCATATGCATTAGGCAAATTAAATGCACTACAATGCCCTTTACTTTCAGGATTAGTATTTTGAGCGACACCAACAGTTACTTCTTCATAACCGCCTGTTGTTTTAACATATCCATGCTGAGGATACACTTCTAACCATCCCCACTGATCGTTACGAGTAGGTCCATTCACATAATCAGGTTGTCCAGGACGAAATGTAAAAAATTGAGCGATCTCTTGGTCAATTGGGTCATTGGTTAAATTATCTGGATAAGCCATGATACAAGGTTTTCCTTTCCAATTAAACCATAAATTTTTATAACGTCCTGTCTTATAAATATCTTCATACAATTGTCTTAAAGAAACCAAAGAATTCGGTACAGCCCCAAAAGGGAGCATAAATGCTATTTTAGGAACTTTTACTCCATCCTTCATAGCAGATTCCCAAGTTTTCATCAAAATCTCATAAGAATCTTTCCAAGTAAATGAACCATTTGTACAATCGAAAAAGACCGCATCTATACCAGCATCAGCCAACAATTCTGCATGTTTACGAAGTACCCATGGATCCGTAGTGCGATAATATCCCATCAAGGGCTGTTCCCAATAGAAAAAACCAGGTTTTTTATCACCCCATGCAGGATGATTATAATCTGCCATAGCTTCCGGATATTGACGAACTATTTCCGTAATATTTTTAACAGGGTAATTTGTATCATCACTCCCCTGGTGCCATGTCCAGTAAAAAATCGCAACATATTTATTCTCCCTTTTTGCCAATGCTTCTGAATAATCTATGACCTTACGTCCTAAAGCATCAGTGGCAGCCCATTGATCACTATTCACCAACTGTTGGGATTGCATATTTATATACATTCCACAACAACATAATATACATATTATTCTCTTAAATAACTCTTTCATCTTTTCCAAATATAACGATAATTAAAACGACGATTGGGTGCTGCGTCCCCTTCAATAAAAGCAATAGGATCAATTAATTCAGCAGCTGGATTATCCGCCCATTTGAAATCCAAAACAAAAGAATCATCTTTAAGTCCCAATAAATTCCGATCAATTGCTAATTCCATACATTTATTCCCTTTTCTATAAGAAATATCTCCAACATTCATCCAAGAATCTGATTTATGATCATATTTCATAATAGTTGTTTTCTGTCCATCTATAACATGTTTATTAATCAAATAATCATAACCATACCAACCTGTTTCCACGTTTTTATCAACATCAATAAACAACATCATCCAATTTTCATCATTAAAATCCGTTAAGGTATCAGCCGTTTCCACAAAAAAATAAATATTATCTTCATCTACAGCAACCTTTGAACATATAATATCATTACGTCCAGTTGTATCTATATATTGATAACCTCCATATCCTTTATAATTTCTATGGACAATATCACCTCTTGTATCTCGATATTCTACCAAAACATCTTCCCAATCTTTAAATGATCCATCGATTTTTATATTGACAAATCCCTTGCTTTCTGGGATACTTCGAACACCCTTATAACGACGAATATTTTGAACCATTTGCATGTAATAATTATCAGTATATCCGCCTTTCATCGGTTGAATCGTACGATTAAATTCTGCATTATATTGATCAACAAAATAAAAATTACTTTTCCGATTCAAAAATGTAGTTGGCCCAGGAGACTCAGAGCCAGGAGCCTTTCCTCCAACATATTTACCCGCAGTCCACTCGTTCCAATCGTTTAAAAATAAAAAATCCGGATCATTTGCCAATGCTTCATCCCATCTTTGCTGAAAATAAATGCCATAAGCTGTAGGATTATTTACCGTTTTCCCTAGCCAAGGGACATAGGAAGGAAGTGGCATGTCGTATTCATTCAACTTTGGCTCTTTATTTTCTCGAGTCCAAGATTTACCAACAACCGAAATTGGATGCTGAGCAGGAGTAACAGCCATTTGTTCCTTCAGACCTTTGTGAGTTGCCACTAAATCTGCTGGATTTAACAGACAAACACGATCATCTCCCAAATCATAACCAAAACTCCAATTATCTTCAGTACCGACATAACGTTCTCCTGCCCATTCATAATATCCCCACCACATATTGCGTAACGTAAAAAAATCTTTTACTTCTTGCGTATAATCAGTATAAAATTCGTCTACATAATCTTTATCTAGGTAATGTTGGTGTGTTGGATCTGTTAATGCTTTCGGATCATAATGTGGATTGGGATTTTTTACCCCTCCACCATTTGCATCTACAAAAGGTTTGCTATTATATAACAATAAAGGCTTACTATCCCAATAAAACCATAAGTCTTTATATTTCCCTTCTTTATATATTTTGTCATATAAATCTTGAACAACGGTAATCACTGGGCCATTAAATGCCCAAAAACAGAATTGAGGAACTTTGTTACCTTCTTCTTTCATCTTAAGCATCGTAGAAAATAAAGCCTCCCATTCATTCCAATAACGGACAGCATTGGTTACATCTAGGACTAATACATCTACTCCAGCATCAGCTAACATAGAAATATCTTTCTGAATAACATATGTGTCACGACTTAAGAAATAGCCTAACTCAGGCTCACCCCAATGATATGAGCTTTCAGTCCATACAGGATTTGTACCATCGAGCCTTGCCTTAGGATCCTCTCGCAAAACCTTAGTAACATCACCGTTATAAGGAGCTCTTAAATTAGCTAATCCATCAGAATGCCAAGTGATATAAAAAATTCCTACGACTCTACGTTTATCCGTCTTTACTTCCCCAACATCTTCTTGTTCAGGCATAGTTCTTCCTAAAGCATCAGTTGCAACCCATGTATCTGGATAAATATCCCATTCAAGATTATCAGATATCATTCCTATATTCTTCCGACTACTACAGGCCATCAACAAACTTTCCAAAAGAATACCCAAGACGACCCATTTAATATATTTCATAATTAATCTTTCTTTAATTTATTATTTTACTATTCCATACATGATCAAGTCTACAAAAATCTCCTTTACATAAATTTAGCGAAGAGGCTATAAGTTAGTACAACTTACGCCCCCCCTTCGCTTTATTTTACACTATTCAAAATGTATATTCTTTAATTTAATAGTTAAACCTGCTTTTGTACCAAGATCAAATCTCATAAAGTCACCAGCATTACCCATCCAAGAATGCTGAGCCATAGCCTCAGTATAATCGTATCGGAATGTTTGCCACTCTCCTGTATTATTTTCAGGCACTTCAACTGAAGTAGAACGTCCTCCTGCAGCCCCTCCACCTGCATCACACCAGAACAACTCTAAAGTAAAGGCTTCTGTTGATTGATAACGAAATACCAATACTTTTCCTGCGATTGAATTAGGCATACCATAACAATTAATATATGGATCACCCCCAGAGGTAACAAAAGTATATTCATACACATTATCTGGATTATCTTGGGTAAATGATACCTGATTAGCACCTGTTCCAAAAGTAATATAATCCACATCATCATATACTATATCATCTGGATCAATGAGAGGAGTTACCTCAAAAGTATGAGGATCTGTCTCACCTTCATCCCCATCATTTTTTGCCACAATAGTCAAAACCGTAGTTTTTGTTATTCCTGCTAAAACATAACTACCAGTAACACCAGCATCAATTTCTACTTCTATGTTCTCCCCTTCCCTATTAACATAAAAAACTTTTAACTTTACAGAAACTCCTGTTTCATTCACCCAAGAAATCCTTGCCCCAGAAGATATTGGATCTACTGTAACAGTTTCAATAACATAATTCATTGCTTCTTGAGTATTTTGAGGTATACCAGATATTTCAACTGCAGATGAAATTGCTCCAGAATAACCAACCGAACGTAAATTAAACACATACTCATTCGTATCGGTAAATCCTCCTACAGTTGTTTCTCCCAAGCCATCTTCATTAATATCATATTTACTAACTTTCTTCCTTACTTCCTTTCCTTCTGAATCTTTATATGTAATTAAAACATAATAAAAATCCTCATTATCTGGGTTCTCCCAATTCAAAATAACAGATCCAATAAAAGAAGTACTAGAAACATTCGATACAGGTTCCATTTTATAATCATTTTTCCCATCATCCTCTGTACATGAAAAAATGGAGATAAGTAAAAATGAAATCAGAAATGCAATATTTTTTTTCATACTTATTCTTTTTATTAATTACCATCCTAAATTTTGCCAATCATCACCAGTTAATCTCTCCATTTTATCAACTTCAGTAACATCTAATGGATAAAATAGATAACGATCTTCATAAGAAGCACGATCATTAAAACGAAAACGCTGATAACTCAAAGAACCATCTCCTTTTTGTACAATACGCATACCTGTTACAAAACGTTCTGTTTCATTCAGAATCTTCCAACGACGCACATCAAAGTAACGCAAAATTTCCATCGCATATTCTATACGACGTTCATTACGATATTTCTTCTGAAATTCATCTACACTCATGCCTGATTCAAATCCAGGCATTCCTACACGAGCTCTAACCACATTAATTGCACCACATGCACTAAACGAAATGCCATTACCCAAATCAATTTGTTTGTCTGGGCCATAAGCCTGATAAGCTGTTTCTGCAAAATTATAATATAGTTCAGGTAAACGGAAAATACGCATGTATCCATCTGAATTACTATATCGATTAGAATTAAAATGTGCATACTTATGCATATAGTATCCTGTCCGTGTATACATCTTACTTGTCGTAGATATACCTTCCGTACCACCCTCGAATGTTTCTATTTTCTGATCGCTTGAGCCATCCAATTTGCGAAGTGCCCCATTATAATAAATAGTTGCATAAAAACGGGGGTCACGACCTTCATATGGATTATTTTCATCATATCCCGAATTAGGATTAATAATAGGCTTCAAATGATCAACATCGTCATAGCCTAAAATAGGGGCTAATCCATTAGCCATTTCATAAGCATCTACCAAATCCTGTGTAGGACATGGACCGGCTTTAGTCATACCTTCTGTCGTAGGCAATCCAGCATCCGACCATGCGCTAACTTGAGTTCCACCATAAATTGTTTCTTTATCAGTAGCTCCTAAATCATTGGGATTATACAAAAAATAATATGCATACGCATTATGATAATTATCGGTTGTAGTAAACAAAGTATACCCATGATTTAAACATTGGGATAATGCGTCTCCAGTAATTTGGACTGCTTGTTCTATAGTAAAAGTACCGTCATCAAATAATGGACTAACGGCAAATGTAATAGCCTGTGACTTTATTGCATAAGCAACTGCTCGAGTCATCATATTCCACTGATTGCTCATCATTCGCCATGGAAAATCGTCACTTTCAGCAGTTGCTAATGCCGTATCACAATCCGACAATATTTGTGTAACAATTTCACCTATTGAAGCCTTTTTATCTTGAGTATAATCATAATCTGCAGACCTGGATTCTAAAACCAAAGGAACTTGTCCATAACGCTTAAAAAGCTCTAAATAATAAAATGCCCGTAAAACATAGGCCTGAGCTTTCCAGCCTATTTTTTCCGCATCTGTAGCGTAAGCCGTGGCTTCATCAATATTAGCTATAAAAACATTACAACGACGAATTCCTTGATAATAATTTCCCCATGGAGAACCATCTAAAATATAAGAAGCAAAATTCGTTGCATTTACTCCTCCATTATACCAATAATCATATCGTGAACCAGGAGTAATATCATCACTATCTTCTGCATCATCTGTAAATGAACCTGCTTCTAAATAAGGGCTTGGCAAAAATCCATAACAACCATTTAAATAGCCACGAGTACGATTTCTGTCAGTAAAAACCTCTGCCATCGTAATAGATCCGTCAGACTTTAAATCCAAATCATCATTACAAGAGGTTACAAATAGCTCACTAACCAGCAATAAGGAAAAAAATATAAATTTATTCATATGAATATTCTTTTATGTATTCAACTTTTTAAAATTGAGCTTTAACTCCAATACTATACATGCGATAAGTAGGAAAATCTGCATAAGATCCTTCTGGCCCAAAATCATCAGACTTCATGTGATCTATTGTAAACAGATTTTGACCACTCAGAACAATTTTCAAACCTTTGGCATGAAGAACTTTCTTAAATCGTTCAGGGAGTGAATAGGAAACCTCTAAATTCTTTAATCTCAAATAAGAACGATCATAGAGGAAAAAGTCACTAGCCTGATGATTGGTTGAAGTCGTTGTGGATAATGCTGGATATAATATTTCCTCATCGTTATTCCAACGATCTTGAGTCCAAGCCTTTAAATGATTTGAGCCAAAGACTCCTTCATAGCTGGTTTCATAAACGCCTATTCCATTCATTATAGAAGAATATTTTCCAACTCCTTGAAAGAGAAAGGACAATTCAAAATTCTTATACTGAAAACCACCAGAAATACCATAATAATAACGAGGTAAGTCTCCATTTCCAATCGGAGCTTGATCCCGTTCATCAATTATTCCATCACCAGTCAAGTCCTTATATTTTAGATCTCCTAACCGAGGAGTACCAAAATCATAAGTCAATCCACTGTTATCTATTTCACTTTGGAAATTGAACATGCCATTACCGTTACTATAATCAACTAAATAACCAAAAGCTTGTCCATAAGGAAATCCTTCCGTACGATAGGGATAAGCATAATCATTTCCCTTCGGGGTCTCACCACAATAAATAACCTTATTTTCGTTATAACTTACAAAGCCACCTAAATATACTGACCAATCTTTATTTAAACGCTTAGCATAATTCAACTCAACTTCATATCCTTTATTCTCATATTTTGCTATATTAGTATTTGGAAACACACTCAACGAAATACCTTGATAAGAAGGAACATTCACTGTAGAGTTTGTAACTCCATTAATCGTCTTATCTTTAAATAAATCAATAGAAATACTCAGTTGATTGAAAACTCCAAAATCCAAACCTAAATTAGCTTTCCTTACTTTTTCTGCTACCAAATTTGGATTACCAAATGAGGATTCCTGTGTCAGATATTGTAAATAAGATATTGAACCACCACCAGCAAAAGATACCCGATCATCATATGCATATCTACCTAATCCTAAATTATCATTTCCAGTCAAAGCATAAGAAAAACGAGGTTTTAATAAAGTTAACCACGGAGCTTTTTCTTTCATAAACGCTTCATTAGATATGATATAAGCCACAGAAACGCCTGGTGTTGTCAAATAACGACACCCACGAGCAAACTGATCCGATCCAGAATATCCTACATCGAATCGTACGGCATAACGGTTATCATAGTCATATTGAACTTCTAAACCTGAAGAAAAACGATTATAATCATAACTTGCCTCATTCTTAGTAAATCCTTGTAAAATAGAAAAAGCAGTTGCCTTTACATGATGTTTACCAAAGTCCCTAATATAATCTATACTACCATGATATGACATATAACTATACAAATCAACAATCTTAGAATAAGCCAATTCTGTATTTTCAGTCGTTCCTTGTTGAACAAACGACAACTCATCCCAATTCTCAGATCTTCTATAACGAGCATAATTCTGCGTAGTTCCCATTGATGCAGTTATATAAGAGAGATAGCCTACTTTGCCTGAAATACTTAATCCAGGTGTTAGGAAAGACATATCTAATTTTAATCCAAATTGAGAATAAATATTTGTATTCGTCTGATTATAATAGCCACTCCGGTTTAACATACCGTAAGGTGATTTATCCATTCGTTCAGTGACTGTTACTTCCCCGCCCGGATCAATTACATTTCCTGCATCATCATAAATTGGAGGTGTTACAGGACCATATAATGTAGGAGGCGCCATAAATAAGGCTTCATAAATTTGTTCATTACCACTTTGTGTATTACCAAAAGGGTCATGTCTCTTTTCAATATTCCCAGCCATATTTAAGTGACCGCTTAAATATTTGTTTAACTTGACATCGACATTGGCTCGAACATTTAATTTATATAATTCGTTATTTGAATTATATTCCGTCTGATCTGTTTTCCATAATCCACCTTGCCGTGTCAGATTAACATTCGTATAATACTGAACCTGATCAGTACCACCAGTAACACTGACACCAGCTCTCTGCATTTGTGAAATATTACGCATAAACATTGAACGCCAATCATTATTGGGATACAAAGGATTATTACCTGCCTTAAATTGTTCTATTTGCTGATCTGTAAAATAATAATTAGAACCTAGCCCATCATTATAGGCCGCTTGATTACGCAAAGTCGCATAAGTAGCAGAATTAATAAAAGTCGGTTTCGTTATTGCCTGTTGTAAAATTTCATCTACCATAATATCCACTTTAGGCTTTCCTTTTATACCTCGTTTCGTCGTGATAACAATAATTCCCCGAGCACCTTGGATTCCATATAAAGCTTGTGAAGCACCATCTTTTAATACAGAAATCGATTCAATATCCATAGGGGAAATACGATACAACAAATCATGAGCATAGTTATCATAATAGATACCATCAATAACTATTCCAGCGCCAGTCCCATGCATAGCCGAATATCCACGAACATATAAACTAATATCTTCAGATGCTGGTTGCCCAGAATTCTCAACTGTTAACAAGCCTGATAATCGACCTTCCATAACACCCTGCAAACGAGTATATAATGATTTCTCTAAAGTTTCCCCCTTAGCTACTGATATTGAGCCTGAAAATGTCTCTCTCTTTTGAGTTGTATGCCCTAAATAAAGGGTTTCATCCAAACGTTGAACATCTTCCTGCATAACAACATTAAATTCTTCACCAGCATACTTCAATGTTTTATAACCTAACAAAGAAAATGATAACATTTCATTCTTGTCTGCTTGAATTGCAAACCGACCAGATACATCTGTAATACCTAAGTTTCGCCCTTGAGCAGAGGATATAATTACACCTGACAAAGGCTGACCATATATATCTTTTACCGTTCCTATTATTTGTGATGCCACTTGTTGAGCTTGAAGATAATAAGCAAAGCTTAAGCAGCCCAGAACGACTGTCACTATCTTTTTATTCATAATCGTATTCTTACTAAAATTAACAATTTATTACCATCCAGGATTTTGCCAGTTTTCACCAGTAATTGCCAAAACATTATTAACCTCATTGAGAGGAATAGCAACTTTCAAATACTTATTTGTATAGCATTGCCGTTCATTTCCATTCACTTGCATTCGTCCATATGTATATGAACCATCTTCATTTCGAGTAATTTTAGCAGCTGTCACCCAACGATCGGTTTTAGCTAAGTCACCGTCTGGCTTACTCCAACGACGAACATCAAAATAACGAAAACCTTCTAATGCCAATTCTACTCTTCGCTCATTGTGAATACGTAAACGAAGCTGATCTTTGGATAGAGTAGTTGGCAATTCAGGCATGCCTACTCGAGCACGAATCTCATTCACAGCATCTCTTGCTTCGTCTAAATGATTTGCCTCACAAGCAGCTTCCGCAAAATTCAAAATTACTTCTGCCAACCGGAAAGCTTTAAAACGAGCACCTACTAAAGTATTATTATTTCCACAAGTAGGATGCAGAAATTTACGCTCATAATATCCTGTTCTCGTCACAGCCCTACCGCTACTAGCAGTTCCTGTTTTAGGTTCCCCTACCCATGTAGCTATAATTCGTGTACGATTTCCCTTTGGCGCTGGATAATTTTCATAGCATCCTGGTTCTTCTTCGAATTGCCAGTAAGCATATCGTTTTGAGCCATTATAATAAATCGATGCATAAAAACGAGGATCTCTATTTTCATACGGATTCTGCGGATCATAGAGAGTATTATCTTGATTATAATTAGGTATCAGATGAGTTTCTTCATCCTGATAAGGTTTCTCCAAATTTAAAATAGGCTGACCATCTATGGTTTCATAACTGTCTACCAGCTCCTGCGAAGGGCAAGTACCCGTCTTATAACCATCTTGAGCTCCTATTCCATCAATATTCCATATATTTCCCTGCGCATCAGCCGTCTGATATATAGTTTCCTTATCTGATGGCGTGGCAGAATAAGCTGCTGACTCACAAAAATATTCATGATATAACGCAGCATATTCATTAGGGACATATGCAGTTTCTGCATAATACACATTTGGAATGTTCAACTGTTTATATAATTCATATCCATTGTTACGTAAATTCTCCAATGATTGCTTAGTTATATTATAAGCTTCTTGCCAATAATCATTTCCTTCATTATATAAAGGACTTGCTGCATACAAAATCATACGTGCCTTGATTGCTTCCGCCAATGCTTTGGTCACACGACGTTCCTCACTACTCGTAGTAATACGCCACGGTAATTCAGAACTAGCCAATGCCACATCACAATCTTCTATAATAAATTTTACGACCTCATAATAAGAAGATCTAGTGACTGATGAGAAATCTTGATCAAAGTCATATGGTTCACGAATAATCGGCAATCCACATCCAAACCAACGTAAAAGTTCAGAATAATAGAATGCTCTTAATAAATGAGCTTCAGCCCGCCAACGGTTTCTATTTGTTTCAGAAGAAACAATTGCATCATCTATATGAGTTATGAAATAAGAGCAATTCCGGATCATTGCAAAATAATTAGTCCAAAAATTCCCCATATTACCTCCATGATTATTATCAGAATTCCAAACCGGATGAGATGATGCTGTCGCACTTCCATTGTACAACAGTGCTGAACCTGCCCAGTTAACATCTAAATCATCAGCATCCCATGCTTCATCACTCCAACAAACAGGCCCTCTACTCCAAAAAAAGTATCGATCTCCATAAACAGGCATATAACGATAACATGTATTTAAATAAGCCTGAACATATTCATTATTTTGAAACACCTCTTCTAATGAAACCTTTCCTCCAGGAGCTTGATCTAAAACATCAGAACAACTTACGCTAAAAAAAGCGACTGCCAATAAAACGATATATTTATGTATTTTCATAATCCATCAAATTTTAAAAATTGATATTACAACCTATATTGATATTCTTTGTTATCGGATATCCATAAGGGTTGCTTTGTTCAGGATCAAGATGCGTACTGCGCAGAGCATCCCATACAAATAAATTTTGTCCACCGACATAAACTCTGAATTTACTAACACCTAACGATCTCAACCAATGAGCAGGAAGAGTATAACCTATCTCTAAATTCTTCAAACGCAAAAATGATCTATTTTGAATAAAGAAGTCGTTTGCCTGATGACTTGTAGAGGTACGTGTTGAAAGTGCCGGATAAGTAATTTCATCTCCATTTTGCCAACGTTCTTCAGTCCAAGCATTCCATGTCCAATCATAATATGTTCCATTCCTTACATTTTCAAATACTCCTTGCCCATTATAATACATAGAATAGCGTCCTACTCCAGAAAATAAGACATTAATATCTATTCCTCCATATTCAGCCCCAACAGTAAAACCATAAGTAATCCCTGGTATTGAGCTGGAATACCCTATAGGAACTTGATCTCTATCATTAATTACCCCATCTCCATTTTGATCAATATATACAAAATCACCTTTTCTTGGTGTCCCAAAATCATAGCTTGCATAATTAGCTATTTCTTCTTCTGAAGTAAAATAACCTTTACCAGGAGAATTCCAGTCAATAGCATATCCCCAACACTGTCCTAAAGAAAAGCCTTCTGTACGATATCGATAAACATAATCCTCTGTTCGTTGTGGTTCATCAAATTCTATTACTTTATTCTTGTTAAATCCAAAATTTCCTTTCACAAAAAAGCTAAAATCACTATTAACTTGCTTATTGTAAGAAATTTCAAGATCAACACCCTGATTATGAACTACACCCATATTTGCCTTAGGTATATTTCCACTCGGAACTCCTTGAAAATCTGGAATACTTTGACGAGAAATTAAAATTTGTGAACGATTTTCCCGATAGTAGTCAATTGACATATTCAAACTTTTAAAGAATTCTAAATCAACACCTGCATTATATTTAGTTGCTAATTCCCAAGTAATATTAGGATTCCCCAACAAGCCTTCATTTACAGAAAAACTACCTAAACCTCCAACATTCGAGGCTCCGTTTAAGGTTATATTATCTTGGTATAAAAAACGACTACCCCCAATCTGATCATTACCAACTTTTCCCACAGAAAAGCGCAGTTTCATATGGGTCAAATAATTATTTCCTTTCAAGAAGTCTTCATTACTAGTTACCCATCCAATAGAACCTGCAGGGAAAAAACCAAAGCGTTTTGTAGGTGCAAATTGCTCAGAACCATTATAACCAATATTTACTTCTGCTAAATATCGATCATCATATGAATAGGTAGCACGTCCTGATAACCCGACAATATTATAAGGAATTTCTGCAGATTCCGATTCCCAGTAATCACGTTGAAACAGAACCATACCTGTTACAGCATGACGTCCAAACTTTCGATCATAATTCAATGAAGCCTGTGCATTGATCCGATAATTTGAGCTATAACTCCTACTTAATGACAATTGAGTAGCATTTGTATTATGTGGTGTATAAGTCAGGACGTCATTATCATAATCAACAGTTGCATAATAAGAAATTTCTCTCTTTGTTCCATTTAATACTGTCGAAGAATATGTATCATAAGATATCATACCCTTAATACTCAAGCCCGGTGTGATTAAAGAACTTAAATCCCAATTTAAAGCCAATTGCGTATTCAAATTATTACGAGTCTGCGTATAAAAACCATAACGGTTCATAATTTCATAAGAAGTACGATCCAAATAATCCACATCAACCAATGCTCCATCCTCTACTCCGAACTCCGATATAGTAGTTGGGCCTGGAGAGATTGGAGTAATCGTTAATGCTTGATATATTAAGTCTGTCATCATATGATTAGAACTTGAATAGATTCCTGGATCGACTGCCGGCATATTTACTTTTTCTGTATAAGAACCTATTTTTAATTCAGCTTTAAGGCTTTTAGCTAAATTAAAATCTAAATTAGAACGAAAGCTCCATCGATTCATCCATGAAGATGGATCATAACCCAACTGGCTCTCCGGCTCTGTATTCAAGTTTCCTCCTTGATGGATATATCCTGCATTGAAGAAATAGGTTACAAAATCTGTTCCTCCTGAAACATTAGCGTTTATACGTGTTTGAGGAGTATATTTTTTTATATATTCCCTATAAAAGTCATTATCGCAATACATATATTGACGCATCTTAACCTGTTTTGCATAATCAGGAGAAGAAGGATCAAGACCAAAAAGAGGATCGCGATATTTTTGGATTATTGCATCTGTATATTCAGCAGGTAAACCGTCATTCTGCAAAGCTTGATTACGAAGAGCCATATAATCCCAAGAATGTAAACGAGAAGGTTCTCTTGAAAAAGAAGTCCAACTCTCATCAATACTAGCAGATAAATGAGGTTTCCCTTTTTCTCCTTTCCGAGTAGTAATCATTAATACACCATTTGCTCCACGCACCCCAAATACGGCCGTTGCTGAAGCATCTTTTAAGACAGAAACACTTTCCACTTCATTCATGTCAATGGTTGATATATTACTACGCTCCACGCCATCAACTAATATTAGCGGACTTTGTCCATTAGTTGTTGCAGCTCCACGCAGAAACATAGTAGCTCCATCAACACCAGGCTGACCTCCTCCTGCTTGAGTAGAAGATAAACCTGTAATACGACCAGCTAATGCATTATCCAAACGAGTTGTGGAAGTTTTTTTCAAATCATTTGTGGTTACAGCAGAAATGGCCCCTGTAACAGATACCTTTTTTTGAGAACCATATCCCACAACTATAACTTCATCCAAAGTTTCTGTATCTTCTCTTAACGTAATACTTATGTCCTTTGTTTTAGTTATTTTTACCGTTTGTGACATATACCCTATATATGACAATCGAATCGATGCTCCAGGATTTATTTCTAATACAAAATTTCCATCTATATCAGTAATAGTCCCGTTTGTATCATTTCCAACTTCAACTATATTTACTCCAATCAATGGAATCCCCTCGCTATCTACAACTGTTCCTTGTATGGACACTAATTGTTGTTGGTTTTCTGTTGCCTGAACATTTATATCATCTACAGTATTTATTGTATAACCTTCTATTGGAATGATAGTTAGAGATGATATCAATAGGATAAATTTACTATTACACTTAACCCATTTTTCCATAATGATTAACAAAATTATTTATTGTATTTCAAGATATTAGTATAACACTTTCAAGTGTGTCAAGAATATAATGAATAGTTTATACACCACCTTGTATTCGGTTAACATTTGCGGTAACAATTCATTCGGAGCAATTCAAAAAAAAATAAATATTCGACTAAAGCATAAGTTCACTATGAACTTTCTTTAACAACATCTATTTTTTCAAAAAACACATTTAAAGCACTGAAGCAAAACAGCACGAATAATTGCAATAACATTAATTTCATGACATCCTTTTATAATATATTTATAAATTATTGGTCAAAAGTAGAGGTTCTAAAGAATACTATATTTACAATAATGATTTATTTATTACAAAAAATGATTTTAACAAAATATGCAAGGATATAGAATTTACAATCATCAACGAGTTTCAAATATCTTCTCTACTAAGATAAAACCAACGAGAACCATTTTCGACTCTCCCGAGAATCGTTTTCGATTCTCGTTTATCTTATTTTAGGATATTACCAACACCTATTTGGGAAGTAGAAAAATCAGTTTCTGACGACTTATTACTAGCAACATAAAGTAATTGAATCCTCCTCTAAGCAACCAGTTCGTTATCTCCATACAAAAAAGTAGAGAAATTGTTATATTTGCCCTCTGAAAAGAGGCCGTGGGGCTTTGGTGTAAAAAATCATGGAAAGAATAAATATGAAACGAATCAGTATGGCACTGCTGTTTTCGGCTTGTGTGGCCGGAAGCTGGGCTCAGCAAGGAAGTGAGCCGATAGATTTGAAAGAGATTACAAGCGGAAAGTTCCGGCAGATTACCAATGTAGGAGAAATGCGGTCGCTGCCCGATGGCGAATATTATACAGCCATGAATCCGAAACGGACGATGATCGTGAAGTATTCATATCGTACCGGCAATCCGGTGGATACTTTATTCAATGTGGCTACAGCCCGTGAATGCACGATCGACAAGTTCGATAACTACGAAATCAGCAGTACCGGACACCGGATCCTGATTCTCTGTGATGTGGAACCGATTTACCGCCGCTCTACACAGGCAATGGTTTATGACTATGACGTACGCCGTAACTACCTGAAACCGCTGAGCGATACTCCAGGGAAGCAGATGATTCCGACTTTCTCGCCGGATGGCCGTATGTGTGCCTATGTGAAAGACAATAACATCTGGATCCGCAAGTTTGACTATGATACGGAAATACAGATTACCAAAGACGGCAAACAGAATGCCATTCTGAACGGTATCACCGACTGGGTTTATGAAGAAGAGTTTTCGGTGACGAACCTGATAGCCTGGTCGCCCGACAGTAAAATCCTCGCTTTTGTCCGCTCCGATGAATCGGAAGTACCGGAATACTCCATGCAGATTTATGGCGACAGCCTGTATCCCGGTTATTACAACTTCAAATACCCGAAAGCCGGCGAGAAAAACTCAACGGTATCGGTCATGGCTTATAATATAGAAAGCAAGGATACCAAGAAGCTGGATATTCCGATGGATGCCGACGGCTATATTCCGCGTATCACCTTTACGACAAAACCCGAACAACTGGCAGTCATGACCTTGAACCGCCAGCAGAACCGTTTCAATATGTTTTATACGAATCCGAAGAGTGGAGTTTCCAAGCTGATCCTGAAGGATGAGAACAAATGTTATGTAGATTCAGAGTGGCTGACTTCCATTCATTTTATGGAAAGCGGTTTCACCTACGTCAGTGAACAGGATGGCTATTCTCACATCTACCTGTATTCTCCGACAGGCGTCATGCAGCGCCAGATCACCAAAGGGAACTGGGATGTCACGGCTTTATTGGGTTATGACGAACTGACTAAAACGACTTATTACGAATCGGCCGAAGAAAGTCCGCTCCGCCGGGCTGTCTATAAGATCGATGCCAAAGGAGTCAAGACGAAGTTATCAACGAAAGAAGGAACGAACCATGCTGATTTCAGCGCGAACTTCGCCTATTACGTCAATCGTTTCTCGAATGTCAATACGCCGATGCAGATTACAGTCAACGAAACCAAGAAGAATCGGGTACTGCGCGTACTTCAGGACAATACAGCACTCACCAAGAAGCTGGCAGCCAAATCTTATTCTCCGAAAGAATTCATGACCGTTACGACAAAATCCGGTTATGAATTGAATGCCTGGATGGTGAAACCTGTTAACTTCGACAAGAACAAGAAATATCCGGTCCTGATGGTTCAGTACAGCGGTCCGAATTCTCAACAAGTATTGGATCAGTACGGCATGGATTGGGAACAATATCTGGCATCAAAAGGAATCATTGTTGTTTCAGTTGATGGACGCGGAACCGGTGCCCGTGGAGAAGCTTTCCGCAAATGTACTTATATGAAGATGGGAATCCTAGAATCACAAGACCAGGTTGAAGCCGCCCAGGCTTTAGGAGAACTGCCTTATATTGACAAGAACCGGATGGCAATATGGGGCTGGAGTTTCGGTGGATACAATACACTGATGGCTTTGTCTGTTGGAAAAGGGACCTTTAAAGTGGGTATTGCCGTAGCACCTCCAACCGACTGGAAATACTATGATACCGTTTATACCGAACGATACATGCGTACGCCCCAGGAAAACTTTGAAGGCTATGCAGAAACATCTCCGTTACGCCGTGTGAAGGATCTGCAAGGAAAACTATTGCTGATCCACGGAACAGCCGACGACAACGTACACTTCATGCAATCGCTGGAATATGCCGAAGCGTTGGTTCAGGCAGGAAAGCAATTTGATATGCACGTCTATAAAGACCGCAATCATGGTATTTCGGGAGGAAACACCCGTTATCACCTATACACCAAGATGTCTAATTATTTGTTCGATAATCTATAAACATGGCAGAACATATCAAGAAGCCGGATTGGTTGAAAATCCGGCTTCGTGGAAATGAACATTTCACGCAGACAAAACGGATCGTTGAATCGCATTGTCTGCATACCATTTGTACCAGCGGTAAATGTCCGAATATGGGCGAATGCTGGAGTCGAGGAACAGCAACCTTCATGATCGGAGGTGACATCTGTACCCGTTCGTGTCGCTTCTGTAACACCCTGACCGGTAAACCGCTTCCGTTGGATCCGAAAGAGCCGGAAAATGTAGCGGAAAGTATCCGGCTGATGCAGTTGAAACATGCCGTTGTTACTTCCGTAGACCGTGATGATCTGCCCGACCTAGGTGCTTCACACTGGGCTGCGACCATCCGGGCCATCAAGCAAGTCAATCCAGAAACAACACTTGAAGTATTGATTCCCGACTTCCAGGGCAAGCTGGAACTGGTTGATCAGGTCATTGATGCCGCTCCCGAAATCATCTCACACAACATGGAAACCATCCGGCGCATTACACCTTTGGTACGCAGTGCCGCCCGTTATGAAGTGAGTCTTTCGGTTTTGCAGCATATTGCGTCGCGTAATATCGTTGCCAAAACAGGTATCATGGTCGGACTTGGAGAAACGGAAGAAGAAGTCTGTGAACTAATGGATGATGTATTGGCAGTCGGTGTTTCGGTACTGACCATCGGACAATACTTACAACCTTCACGTAAGAATATCCCGGTTTCGGCCTATATTCATCCCGATCAATTCGAGAAATACCGGACGATCGCCTTGGAAAAAGGCTTCAAACATGTAGAAAGTGCTCCGTTGGTCCGTTCATCGTACCATGCGGAGAAACATGTATAAATGAGTGTCTGCCGGATATTCATTCAGAAAAACAGAACTTTTTATGGTACATTTTTGTTCTTATATTGAAACTGATCAAAAAACACAAGTGGAGACACAGACAACTCCGCCAAATTCATTGGAAATGAAAGAAAAGAGTATGATCAGACAGAACTGAAATAAGAACAAGAATTATGAATCGTATCAGAAAAAGTTGGGAAAATCAAGCTCTCGGAATATTGCCGTTATTGTTGTTTTTATTACTGGATAATTATATTTCCTATCTTCATGCCTACACAATATCGGCAATATTCTGCGTTTTGAGTATGTTTGTCTTCCACATCCTGCGGAAAAACAAAATCTACTCATTCATGTTATTGCCATCTTTTCTTACCCTCGTTCTCTATGCTTTCTTTTTAATCTTTATGCGAGTGGAAGAAGTGCTGGCTGTTTATACTCCACTCATCACAGAAATCCTTTTCGTGATTGTTCTAACGTTGGTCAAGGTTGTCAAGAAACCGTTGCTGCATCGTGTGCGCGACTCTCAGCATCCGGCCTATGAAAAGACGCATAACCTGACCATGCTGAATGAATTCTTCTTCATTGCCCAGCTCTTCCGCAATCTGTGTATTCTTCACTTACTAGGAATTGCATTCTACAATATCCTACCGGACGGCATGAAAGATATCCGTTTCAACCGTTTTCTGTATAGGGATTTGGTATTGATTATCGGTATTGCAGTCGTTGCTTACGAACAGATTCGCTTACTGATGCTGCAAGGTCGTCTGAAGAAAGAAATGTGGTTGCCGGTTCTCAATGACAAAGGTTCAGTTATCGGTTGTATTGCTTATTCCGTCAGTCGTCTGCTGCCTAAAAAATACTATCACCCGATTGTGCGGGTTGCATTAATACACAACGGAATGCTTTATTTAGCCAAACGAAGCGAATATGCATACGTATCCGCATCCCTGATAGATTATCCGTTCTATCGTTATGTCCTGTTCCGCCAGAGCATTGAATCGGCAGCACAACAGGCAATCGAAAAACTAAAGACACTGACAGGCAAGATCAATCCGAAGTTATTAATCCGATATACGTTTGAGAACGAAAAGATAAAACATCAGGTTTCCCTATTTATCATTCGTATCTCCGACGAAAACGTTCTGGAACAATACAAAGAATTGCAAGACGGAAAACTATGGTCCATTCAGCAAATTGAGGAAAACTTAGGAAAAGGAATCTTCTCAATTTACTTTGAACGTGAGTTTTCCTATCTGAAGAACACGGTTCTCCTTGCAGAAAGTTTCTGTAATTGCGAACAAGAAATGACAGAACAAGAGAAAAAGGATTAACGATTTCCCAATTCAATTACTTCCAGATCCTTGATCTTATCCCCGTCTATCACAAAACGCAATAAGGTCCGTTTCAGGTGAAAGCCGCTTTTCCCGGCTGCTCCTGGATTCATATACAAACAAGACAAGGTTGGATCAAATGCCACTTTCAGTATATGTGAATGTCCGGCTATAAACAATTGAGGACGCGTATCGAAGAGTTCTTTCCGGATTTCAGGATTATAACGTCCCGGATAACCGCCGATATGCGTCATCATCACCCGGACTTGTTCTACCTGGAAATGCGCAATCTTCGGATATTCCAACTGAAGATTCTGTCCGTCTATATTGCCATAAACTGCCCGTAAAGGATGAATAGATGCCAAACGGGTCGCCAGTTCGTCCGAACCAATATCTCCGGCATGCCAGATTTCATCACAATCCGCAAAGTATTTCAAGTATTTATCATCCCAATAACCATGGGTATCTGATAATAGTCCAATTTTTCTCATAATTCGATTCGTTTGTTTAGCAAAAGTATCTATATTTACGATTCCAAGCGAAGCTTAGTATGGAAAATATGTATCGATATTTCAAACGGGATATTAGTTGGCTGTCCTTCAACTATCGAGTATTGATGGAAGCCGAAGATGAATCGTTACCTGTATATGAACGGATCAAGTTTCTCTCGATTTATTCATCCAATCTGGAGGAATTCTATGAAATTCGTGTGGCCGAACATCGGGGTGTGATTATGAAGAAGAGTTATGCCGAAGAGAGTTCGGAAGAAGCCGAAGAAACTTTGGCTGAAATCACCCGTGAAGTGAATTGGCAGCAACAAGAATACAAACGGGTCTTCCGAGAAGTCGTAGCCGAACTGGAACGTCAACACATTCATCTGTATCTTGACAGCCGGCCGGAACCTTTCCATGAAGCGTTTGTCCAGAACTTCTTTAATGAGGAAGTCTTTCCATTCCTGGCTCCGGTGATGATCCAGAAAGATGATATCCGGACCTTCATCCGCGACCGTCGTTTGTATCTGGTCATTCGAATGACCAAAAAGAGACATGACAAAGAGAGCAGTAACGAAGCAAAGCAAGTCCCGTATCAATATGCCCTGATGAAAATTCCCTACTCGAAAGTGCCTCGCTTCATTGAATTGCCCAGTCACGAAGGAAAACATTACATCATGTTCATCGATGATATCATCCGGGCAAACTTATCCTCTATTTTCCCCGGTTATGACATCGATTCATGCTACAACATCAAGATATCACGTGATGCCGACATATATCTGGAAGATGAGACCAGCAGCAGTATTGTCGAGAACATTCGCAAGAAACTGAAGAAACGTAAGATTGGCGCCTTGAGCCGTTTCATGTATGACATGAGTATGCCGGATGACTTTGTAGACTTCCTGTGTAAGGCCTTTAATATTGCAGAAGAAGATCTGGTAAAAGGCGGCCGTTATCATAATCTGCAAGATCTGGCCAAACTGCCCAATCCACGGGGGAAGGAATTGGAACGTCAGGTTCCTTCACCCATGCGCGTACCTTTCCTGGATGAGATGGGCTCGATGTTCCGGGCAGTCAAGAAGCGGGATGTATTCCTGCACTTTCCATATCAGTCTTTTGATTACCTGATCCGCCTGCTGATGGAAGCTGCTTTCGATCCGAAAGTAGATGAAATCAAGATTACGCAATACCGCGTTGCCGAAAACTCCGCCGTGATCAATACACTGATCAGCGCGGCCCAGAACGGAAAGAAAGTCACCGTATTTGTGGAACTGAAGGCTCGCTTCGATGAAGAGAACAACATGAGCGCAGCCGAACGGATGATGCAGGCAGGCATTCGGATTATCTATAGCATTCCGGGATTGAAAGTCCATGCGAAGGTAGCCGTCATTCTCCGAAAAGACGCTGACGACGGACGAAAACGAAAAGATATAGCTTACCTCAGCACCGGGAACTTCAACGAGAAGACAGCCCGCATATATTCGGATATGGCCCTACTGACCTGCAATGAAGCTTTAGTACAAGACATCAACAAAGTATTTGCCGTATTGGAAGGCCGCCTGTCGAACCCGACATTCTCTCATCTGCTGGTGGCACGCTTCAACATGGTACCTGAACTGGAACGGATGATTGAACGGGAGATTGAACATGTGCGCCAGGGACGAAGAGGAAGAATTGTCCTCAAGATGAACGGGCTGCATGACAAACATATGATTGACTGCCTGTATCATGCCAGTGAATGTGGTGTGGAAATCGATCTGATTGTCCGGGGAATTTGTTGCCTGGTGCCGAATCAGCCTTATAGCCAGCATATCCGGATCACGCGTATCGTAGATATGTTTCTCGAACATGCCCGCGTCTGGTATTTCTATAACGACGGGCAAGAAGACTTATACCTGACATCGGCCGACTGGATGCGGAGAAACCTGAACCGCCGCATCGAAACGGCATTCCCTATTCTGGATCCTGATATCAAACAGCAGATTATCGATATCCTGCAAATCCAGCTAAAAGATAATGTCAAAGCCTGCTGGATCGATGAACATCTGAAGAATATCCCGAAAGTGGACGATCATCCGGAGAAAGTCTGCGCACAGCTGGCAATTTACGAGTATATCAAAAGCAGAAACACGAAATAAAGGACATGGACTGGAGCGAATTTTATCCTTTCCTCTTCGGTATCGGGCTAATTGCAGCGGTCATGTTAGCGTATGGCCTGGGTTTGCATGTGGGCAAACGGCAGGAACGAGTTGCCATCAGCCGGAAACGGTGGAAGCAGAAACAATTCCTGATCGGCCGGCAGCAGACGGAACGGGAACAATATCTGGAGAAAATCCAGTTCTTGGAAAAGGAACTCGGACGGATCAGTCAGGAATCAGCAGACTATCAGCAGAAACTGGACGATATCGCATTCTATCGTCAGAAGATTCTGATTTGTGAGCAGCAAATCAAACAACTCTCGTCGGCGGAAACAGAACATCCCGGCTTATCGATTCTCCTACAATTAAAAGAAGACCAGCAGCATACGAATCTTTCCCGGCAGGAATGGGAAACCTTGTTTGCCTTCACCGATCTGCTATTCAACAATACGCTCTCGTCTTTGCAGGAGAAATATAACCTCACCCGCCATGAGCAGGAAATCTGCTGCCTGCTAAAGTGGCAGTTTTCCCGCAAGGAACAGCTCGCTATCTTCAACAACACATCTGAAGCACTTGCCAAATCGAAGAACCGCTTGAAAAAGCATCTTCAGCTCGACGATAAGACCGATTTGGATTTATTTGTCTGGCAATTTTAATCCTTGATTTGTCCGCTTTCCATCTGGATATTTTCCTCCACGCCCTTATAATCTACTGATATACAACAAATAGGCATGGATTCCATTTGTCCGCCTATAAAATAAAGGAATCCGATAAAGCCATACTACCTTTGCCTCTGTGCTTTTTCACTCATATTTGTTTATTCAGGTTTAATAGAAAATGGCTTTATGAAAACGAAACATCTACTCTCGATACCACTCCTGTTGAGTGGTATCGTATTACTCGGACTGGCAAGTTGTAATTCCGGTTCCATCATCAAGCGGGCCACCGGAGTTCCGTATGAAGTACTGGTTGTAATGGATACAAGCCTATGGAAAGGACAAGTTGGAGAAGCAGTCCGTGATAAACTCCAGGAATCCTACCCTGCCCTGCCCCAGGCGGAACCAACGGCTACCATCTCCTATTGCGAACCGGCATCCTTCAACGATTTCATGCGTTATGTACGCAACATCCTGTTGGTGGATATCAATCCTAACGCTTATACAAAAGTCTCACTCATTGCCGACAAGGATGTATGGGCCAATGGGCAACAAGTGATACGTCTTCAGTCGCCTTCAGCAGATTCTCTGTTGTTGTATATGCAAGGGAAGAACAATGATATCCTAACCTATATCCGGCAACTGGAACAGAAACGCTATGCCCAATATTTGCAGGAAAACCACAACAGCCTGCTGGCAGAGAAAACTCGTTCGGCCTTTCAACTCGACATCTGTGCTCCAGAAGAGATGAATTCTTCGCAGATCGATTCTACGTTTCTCTGGTTTTCCAACAATGCGAACACCGGACGGATGGATCTGATCTTCTATGCTTTTCCAGCGGAAAATGCTGACGCGCTTGACAAATCGCATCTTGTAGCCATGCGAGACTCAGTAACCCGACTGCATATTCCCGGTTCATTTGAAGGTTCGTACATGACGACAGAAAACCGTTTCCCGGTCGAATATGAACCATTACCCAACGGGAAACAGCCAGGTGCCGTGATACGTGGCTTGTGGAAAATGCAAGGCGACATGATGGGCGGACCATTTGTCTCGTATGCCTGGTATGATGCACCCCGCCATCGGGTAGTTGTAGCAGAAGGATTCGTCTATGCTCCCGAGACCAACAAAAAACTCTATATGCACCGGCTGGAATCCGCCCTGCTCACGGCACGAATTTTATAACACCAACCGACGGATTTCTTCCGGATTATAACTGCTGCGGATGCGCCACTCTTGCGGATAAAGGTTATTCGCCCGGTTTCCTAAATTCTTCACGAATCCGATAGGACGCTGCTGATAGGTCAGCAAGACATACCCTTTCTCCGCATCAGCCGGAAGCACCAGCGCTTCTTTCCGGAAATAACGGATAGCCGTCTCATCATCCACTTCACATCGTGGAAAAGCTGTTGGATTTAAGGCTGTACTCAACGCCAATGCTTGCGCCGGCACCCAGTCTTTTCCCTTCCATTCGCCTAATTCGATTCCAGCAGAAAGGATAAGAAGTTTCTCTTGCAGTAATGGATAGATCGCTTGTACTTCGGATGGCAGCAAGGACAGACGACTATTATTCCAGACGGGTTGATAAGTCTCGCCTGCACGAACAGCAGCGAGGATGGATGCCGGGATGTCGGGTTGCTTCTTTCCTTTCTGTTTCTTGTCTTTATTCTTGGTCTTGATCCGAAGCTCTTCACGTTCGCCATCTGCTTTCCGCAGAGCCGCCAGAAAAAAGCCTTCACCGCGTGTCCGATGTGGGAAAAACCGATATACCGGATTAGTATATTTCAAGGCTCCACACACACCCCAAGCATCATCGATCGGAATAAACAATGGTTCGGCTCCCAGTTCATCGATAATGTATTGGATGTTCTCCTCATCTTCTTCCGTATTATACGTACAAGTACTGTACACCAACAATCCTCCAGGTTTCAGGGCATTCCAAATGTCGTGAAGGATGCGCCGCTGACGGGAAGCACAAAGCCCGACATTCGCCACACTCCACTCACCCGTGCTATCCGTATCCTTACGAAACATGCCTTCGCCCGAACAGGGCACGTCTGTTACAATCACATCAAAGAGATGAGTCAGTTCCCCCACTTCAGCCGGATCATTATTCGTGACAACATGGTTCGGATAGCCCCATTTCTGGATATTCTCTGCCAGAATATAGCTGCGCGACCGGATTACTTCATTGCTTACCAGTACACTTCCTTCGGGAAGAAGGCTCAACAGATGAGTAGATTTTCCTCCCGGTGCCGCACATAAGTCCAGACAGACCACCGGTTCCTGTACATACGTCCGGACTGCCTGTTCAAGGAACATCGACGAAGCCTCCTGTACATAATAAGTGCCATTCTGAAACAACGGGTCGAAAGTGAACGAAAGGCGTTCGGGCAGATAATAACCCAGCTGGCTCCATGGAACCGGAGTTGTCTCCGGCCGCTTGTCGCTCTTCTTCGGATTTATTCGGATACTGACCGGAACATCAGCCATCAGCGCTTTTTCCAGTGCTGCATATTCGTCGCCTAAAAGTGCCCGCGTACGGGTAATAAAATCAATAGGAAGTGCCATGTGTGCATGAATTGTTTCGTGCAAAAGTACTACATTTGCGGAAAATTAGAACTATGCAAGCATCATTATATCTGATACCGGTCACCTTGGGCGATACCGAACATCGCCGGGTATTGCCGGACTATAACCGGGATGTCATCTTGGGCATCCGTCATTTTATTGTCGAGAATGTCCGCACGGCACGCCGCTTTCTAAAGAAAGTGGAACCCTCTATCGTGATTGACGACCTGACTTTTTATGAACTGAACAAGCACACATCGCCTGAACAGGTGGCTGACTATCTGAATCCGCTGGCACAAGGCGAATCGGTAGGTGTGATTTCCGAAGCCGGCTGTCCGGCTGTGGCCGATCCGGGAGCCGACGTGGTAGCGATTGCCCAGCGCAAACATTATCGGGTCGTTCCGCTGGTAGGTCCGTCGTCTATTATTTTATCCGTGATGGCATCCGGCTTTAACGGACAGAGCTTTGCTTTCCATGGTTATCTGCCTATCGAGGCTGCCGAGCGCACCAGCACCATCAAGAAACTGGAAGGACGAATTTATGCCGAGAACCAGACACAACTCTTCATCGAGACGCCTTACCGCAACCGCAAATTAGCCGAAGAGCTGATTCGTACATGCCGGCCGTCTACGAAACTGTGTATTGCGTCGAACATCACTTGTGCAGATGAATGTATCCAAACACGACCAGTCAAGGAATGGGCCGGGAAGTTACCCGATTTCGACAAGAAACCGACCATCTTCTTAATCTATAAATAATATGGGAAACTACGAAGCACATCCAACAGCCGTCATCGACGAAGGCTGTCAGATCGGAGAAGGCACACACATCTGGCACTTCTCGCACATCATGTCAGGCTGCCGTATCGGGAAACATTGCAATATCGGGCAAAATGTAGTCATCTCGCCCGGTGTAGAAATCGGTAATCAGGTAAAGATTCAGAACAATGTGTCCGTCTATACCGGTGTTATCTGTGAAGACGATGTTTTCTTAGGTCCCAGTTGTGTCTTCACCAATGTAATCAATCCGAGAAGCGCCATTTCCCGCAAGCATGAATACCGGAGTACCCGTGTGAAACGAGGAGCCACCATCGGAGCCAATGCCACCATTGTCTGCGGACATGACATCGGCGAATATGCTCTGATCGGAGCAGGAGCCGTTGTTACCAAAGACATTCCGCCTTATGCCTTAGTCGTAGGCAATCCGTCCCGACAAATTGGCTGGGTCAGTGAATACGGCTGCCGCCTCGAATTCGACAAACACGGCCTGGCTGTCTGTCCGGAAAGCGGAGAACATTACATCTTAAAGAATAACCAAGTTCGGAAAATAAAGAATGGATAATTGACCGGGGAACTCCGATTACAATTATCCATTCACTACTAGGAATATTTTATTAGATTGTCAATGATCAAGAGCAGGCAAAATGTCGGAAAGTATTTTATCGGTCGCACCTACCTGGCCGGCCACGAAATCGCCTGCGGCTTTTCCAGCGGCCTGCATCACTTCCGGGTGCGTGATAAACTCGTTCATCTTATCTTCAAACTCTGCTATCGAATGAATTGAGAAACCACCGCCAACCTCTATTAAGTCTTTGGCTTCCTTAAACTTCTTATAATTCGGACCGAACAGCACCGGAATACCATAAACAGCCGCTTCGAGTGTATTATGGATGCCGACTCCAAAACCACCACCGATATAGGCCATCTCGCCATACCGATAGACCGAGGATAAGAGACCAAAGTTATCTATAATCAGGCAATCCTTGCCTTCCAGGTCTTTTTCAGACTGGACTTCCGTCAGACGGATAAAAGGCCGTTCCAGCAGGGCTGCAATCGAAACCAGATGACTCTGGTGGATTTCGTGCGGAGCAATGATCAGTTTCATCCGTTCCTGCTTGTTGAAATACGGAATAATCACCTGTTCATCCTGTGGCCAGGAACTGCCTGCCACTAATGTCAGCTGTTTCTCTCCTTTTTCATTATGCACGAACTTGTCGATCAGCGGCAAATCCTTGGCCTGATTCCGAACTTCCTGAACCCGGTCGAAACGTGTATCGCCCGTTACAGTCACATTGTGAATGCCATATTCGGCCAACAACGCCTTTGAACGCTCATCCTGCACATACAAGTGCGTGAAGCAGTGTAACATTTTCCGATAAGGAGCGCCAAACCACTGGAAGAACAACTGATCAGGGCGGAAAATGGCGGAGATGATATAAACCGGAATATTCCGTTTCTTGAGAGCGGCTAAATAATTCCCCCAAAATTCATATTTGATAAAGACGGCAGCTACCGGATGTGCCAGCTTCAGGAATTTGTTCACCCGATAAGGAGTGTCGAAGGGCAGATAGCAAATGACATCGGCACCGGCATAATTCTTGCGTACCTCATATCCCGAAGGAGAAAAGAACGTCAGCAGGATTTTATATTGCGGATACTGGGCCTTGATCCTCTCCATCATAGGCCGTCCTTGCTCAAACTCGCCCAACGAGGCCGCATGGAACCAGATATATTTTTCTCCCGGCTGAATCTGTGTACGCAGAATACGGTTGGTACGCCATTGCCCCAGACGCATGGTCCGTGCTTTCTTATGAAACGGAGCGATCAATTCGATGATCAGGGAGTATAAATGAATAAGCAGGCTGTACATGGTTATTTAGGAGGTTAATAAGTAGACAAGTTGACAAGAGAACAAATTAACAAGGACTGAAGTCTTATCTTTCCTTGTTTATTCATCTGCTTATCAACTTATCCACTCTGTTTGTTTTATTTCTATTATCAAATGAAGTCCCGTCAATCCGTCACTTTATCAACGGTCTGCTTCATTTCTTCTTATCCCAAAACGTCAATAGCACGCTGGATACGACGAATCGTTTCTTCCTTACCCAAGGCTTCTGTGATATCAAAGATATGCGGACCCTTGCCTTCGCCAACTAAAGCCAGACGGGTGGCATTCATGATATTTCCCAAGTGATAGCCTTTGCTTTCAATCCAGGCTTTTGCCGCATTTTCGGTACTTTCAATATCAAACGGCTCGTGTGTACGCAAGACTTCGATGAACTCTGTCAGCTGGGCGGCGCTGTCTTCTTTCCAACGTTTCTTCCGGGTCTTTTCGTCATATTCGGTCGGAGCTACAAAGAAGAAGGCACATACATCCCACAGCTCCTTGATAAAGCTGACGCGGTCTTTCATCATGCCTACCACTTTCTCTACATAGGCTGGATCAGCCTCCACGCCATGCTCTTTCAGGATTGGCATGAACAAAGCGGCAATTTCCTTGTTGTCTTTCCGCTGAATATACTGGTGATTGAACCATTTTCCTTTCTCGTAGTCGAACTTCGCACCACTCTTGCTGCAATGAGCCAGATTGAAGGCTTTGATCAGTTCGTCCATACTCATCACTTCCTGATCATTTCCCGGATTCCAGCCTAACAAAGCCAGGAAGTTGACAACCGCTTCCGGAAGATAGCCACTTTCACGATAACCCGAAGAAACATCACCGGTCTTCGGATCATGCCATTCCAACGGGAAAACCGGGAATCCCAGACGGTCGCCATCGCGCTTACTCAGCTTTCCGTTACCTTCCGGCTTCAGCAGCAATGACAGATGGGCAAACTGAGGCATCGTGTCAGCCCAACCAAAATAACGATACAGCAGGACATGCAACGGAGCACTTGGCAACCACTCTTCACCACGGATCACGTGTGTTACTTCCATCAGGTGGTCGTCTACAATGTTAGCTAAGTGATAAGTTGGCAGTTGGTCTGCTGATTTATACAGCACCTTATCATCCAGAATTGATGAATTGATAACTACTTCTCCACGAATCAAATCATGCACATGTACGTCTTCATTCGGTTCAATCTTGACACGAACAACATACTGATTGCCGGCATCTATCAGCGCCTTTGTCTCTTCCGGAGAAAGAGTCAGTGAATTACGCATCTGCAGACGGGTAGATGCGTCATACTGGAAGTTTGGAATTTCCTTCCGCTTTGCCTCCAGTTCCTGTGGAGTATCAAAAGCAATATAGGCATGACCGGCTTCCAACAGCTGATCTACATATTTCTTATATATTTCACGACGTTCGCTCTGGCGATATGGGCCATAGTTTCCTCCGAAACCGACTCCCTCATCAAAATGAATACCTAACCAGGTAAGTGCTTCAATAATATAAGCCTCTGCTCCCGGCACGAAACGCTGTGAATCAGTATCTTCAATACGGAGAATCAAGTCTCCGCCATTTTGCTTGGCAAATAGATAATTGTATAAAGCTGTACGAACTCCTCCGATATGCAAAGCTCCTGTTGGGCTCGGTGCAAAACGGACTCTTACCTTTCTTTGAGTCATAATCTTACTGGATTAAATAATATTGGGGCAAAAGTACGCCTTTTTTTTCTGTTAATAAACTTTTTTGCGTACATTTCGCCGACAAATGAATATGGGAAGTTGTCTGGTTATGAATAAATGAGGTTATAAGGTTATGAGATTGTAAGTTAACCTTATCAACTTACCAACGAGAACCGGGGCAACTCATCAACTCAAAAACGAATAAACGAGATATGAATATTAAGAATTACAACGTACATCCGTCTATATTTTTTATCATAGCAGCCTTACTGATGGCTTACTTCTTTCCACGTGACGCAAAGTTCAAATATCAGTTCTACGAAGGGAAACCCTGGCGTTACGGACTGCTGACGGCTCCGACCAATTTCCCGATTTATAAAACCGACGCACAGGTAAAGGAAGAACAAGACAGTGTACTGAAAAAGTTCCAGCCGTATTACCGGGTGAACCAGGAAATCGAGTCCAACCAGATCGATAAACTGCGTGCCGATTACAACAGTCGCCTGAACCAGCGCGTCACAGCAGCTTATATGCAGTATATTGAAAAGATGCTCCAGCAGCTGTATGGCAACGGAATTATCTCAGCGGAAGAAATGGAGAAGCTGCACGCAGAAGGATATTCACAGATTAATCTGCTGCGCAATACCGTTTCTTCTCCGCACTACGTATCAGACTTTTTCACTGTCAAATCGGCTTATGAGTTTATCATCAACAATTGTCCTACTACGTTAAACCGATCGCTGCTGCAGGCATGCGACATCAATAATTATCTGGTTGAGAATGTCAGTTATGATACTGATATGTCCGACCGCGTCAAACAGGAGTTGCTGCAAAGCGTCCCGATTTCGACCGGTGTCGTTCAGGCCGGCGAACGCATTGTCGACCGTGGAGAGATCATTGACTCTCAGACTTACAATGTACTTCGTTCGCTGAAAAAAGTCTATGAATCCAAATCCGGAGGAAATCAGCGGCACAACCTGATGCTGGCCGGACAAATTATCCTCGTCTTCGGCATCCTCTTCTGCTATTGGCTTTATTTATGGTCGTTCCGCATCAAGTTCATGCATAACCGGCGTAATGCCTTTTTCCTGATATGCTGTATTTTCATGCCTGTCTTTCTGACCGAGATCTGTGTAACATACAGCATCTTCAACATCTATATCATTCCGTATGCCATCGTTCCGATTGTGGTCCGCACGTTCTTCGATTCGCGAACGGCCTTGTTCACGCACCTGATCACTGTGCTGATCTGCTCCATCATGGCACCTTTCCCGCATGAGTTCCTTATCCTGCAGATCATTGCCGGCATGGTGGTGACTTTCAGTCTGCGCGAATTATCTGAACGATCCCAGCTGATGCGCTGTTCGTTCTTCGTCTTCCTATCATACACACTTGCCTACTTGGGCCTGGTGCTTTACCAGGATGCCGACCTCAACAAAATCCATTGGATGATGATGCTTTACTTCGGCATCAACCTTATCCTGCTTATGTTTACCTATGTTCTCGTCTATATGCTGGAAAAGACATTCGGCTATCTATCAACCATAACATTAGTGGAACTGTCGAACATCAACTCAGGCATCTTGAAGAAACTGAGTGAGACGTGTCCAGGCACCTTCCAACACTCACTGCAAGTCTCCATCATCGCTTCCGAAGCAGCTGCCAAAATTGGAGCCAATGCTCAGCTGGTCAGAACCGGAGCCATGTATCACGATATAGGCAAGATGTGTAATCCTATCTTCTTCACCGAAAATCAGAACCAGCAGAATCCGCACGACGGCCTGTCATTCGAAGAAAGTGCCCAGATGGTGATCAGCCACGTCACGGAAGGAGTCAAGATTGCCGAGAAAGCCTCTTTGCCCAAAGAAATTATTGATTTTATCCGCACCCACCACGGACGCGGTAAAGCCAAGTATTTCTACAACTCTTTCAAGAACAAATACCCCGACAGGGAAGTGAATGAAGAACTGTTTACTTATCCCGGACCGAATCCATTCTCCAAGGAAACGGCCATTGTAATGATGGCGGACTCGGTCGAAGCGGCTTCACGCAGCCTGAAGGAACACACCGTGGAAGGCATTCAGCAACTGGTCAATAAGATCATCGAGACGCAGATTGCCGACGGATTGCTGAAGAACGCTCCGCTTACCTTCCGGGATGTGGAATCCATCAAGCAGGTCTTCATCGAGAAGCTGAAGATCATGTATCACACCCGTATCAGTTATCCTGACTTGAAGAAGAAATAACACGGGCCAGAAGCCCTCGGCAGGCATCTTCCAGCAGGTCGAGGACAAGCTCAAAACCTTCTGCTCCACTATAATAGGGATCAGGGACATAATCGTACAGCCGATTTGTCGCATATTCCATCATCTGATGAACTTTCTTCTCCGAATCCGGATCGGGAGCCATTTCCTTCAAGTCGTCTACATTCCGGTTATCCATTCCGATAATCAGATCGAAATCATAGAAATCTTGTGTCCGGACCGGACGGGAAATGGAATCCAACCGATAACCCCGACGGATAGCATGGGCTCGCATCCGCGGATCAGCAGGTTCTCCTTCATGATAACCGATAATACCGGCCGAGTCAATCAGAAAACGATCTGCCATTCCGGCATCTTTCACCAGCTTCTTCATCACTGCTTCGGCCGACGGCGACCGGCAAATATTTCCTAAACACACAAATAGGATTTTGTATTTCCTTTCCATATATTTTGAGTTTGTTTGTTTTCAAATCGACGGATAAACAAGGCTTCGGTTGCTGGGGGAACTTATAAACCGACAAGCTTCTGAATCCTCTCCTACTTACAACGGATCCACATCATAATGTACCAGCAATTGGCGGAACTCCGTGCTCTGCTTCATCTCCTGCTGCACGGCCTCCAGTATGTCACGGACTTGCGGGATTGAAGCGGCGATCTCAATTTTCATCACGATCTTGCGGATATGAAGCAGCTGGATGTAGGAAACCGGCGGTGTTACAGGACCCAGCACGCGGTCGCCCAAGCGCCGGCGCAACCGTTCGGCATATTGCCGCGATTGTTCATCGAGCACCGTCGGATTCTTCGACCGAAGAACCAGGATAATCAGGCGGTAATAAGGCGGATAACGGAACATGCTCCGTTCTGCCAGCTGCCAGCTGACCATTTCTTTATATGCCCGCTGTGTCACCATCTGGATTAACGGATGATCGGGTTGCGAAGTCTGCAAGACTACGACTCCCTGTTTATCCCGTCTTCCGGTGCGGCCGCTCACCTGCATCATCAGCTGGAAAGCCCTTTCATGTGCCCGAAAGTCCGGATAATTCATCAGTCCGTCGGCGTTCAGAATACCCACCACGGCCACATGACTGAAATCCAGTCCTTTCGAGATCATTTGCGTACCGATCAGAATATCGGTTTTCTGCTTCTCGAAGTCGCCAATGATCCGTTCATAGGCTGTACGCGTACGGGCTGTATCCAAATCCATCCGGGCCACCCGTGCAGCAGGAAAGAGCGAAGCGATCTCTTCTTCCACCTTTTCAGTGCCAAAGCCCAACGGACGGATATTCACCGAATGGCATTCCGGGCATTCTGCCGGCACACGCACAGTAAAACCACAATAATGACACACCAGCTTCTGGTGAAACTTATGATAGGTCATGCTCACATCACAGTGCTGGCAACGCGGAATCCAACCGCAGTCCTTACATTCTATCATCGGCGCAAAACCACGGCGGTTTTGAAACAAGATCACCTGTTGCCCGCTCTCAAGCGCCTGCCGCATCTTCTCTACCAGGATTGGTGAGAAAAGCGTATCTTTCATCTGCTTCCGCCTTTTCAATTCGCGGATATTGGCCAGGATCATCTCAGGAGGCGAAGCAGCTCCGTAACGAACCGGCAACTCAACCAAGCCGAACTTGCCGGTCATCGCATTAAAATACGAATCGATCGACGGTGTAGCCGAACCCAGCAGCACTTTACCTCCATGCATCTGTGCCAGAATAATAGCCGCATTACGGGCATGATAACGAGGCGCCGGATCCTGTTGCTTATAGGTCGTTTCGTGTTCCTCATCGACGATAATTAATCCCAAGCTGCTAAACGGCAGGAAGATCGACGAACGCACGCCCAAAACCAGCATCGGACCTTTGCCATGCAACAGCTTGTTCCATACTTCCACCCGTTCGTTATCCGAGAATTTGGAATGATACACCAACAACTGATCCCCGAAAATCTTCACCAGGCGGTCGGTTATCTGCGTAGTAATCGCAATCTCGGGCAAAAGATAAAGCACTTGTCTCCCACTTCGTAATACCTGTCGGATCAGATGAATATAGATTTCAGTCTTTCCCGACGAAGTAACTCCATGTAACAGGCACACTTCCTTTTCGGCAAAGACATCCTGAATCTTTCCGTACGCCGCCTGTTGTTCGTCGGTCAAGGCATGCGGTTCTTCCAGGCGGCACATCCTTGTCTGCAGGCGGCTGACTTCTTTCTCATAACTCTGCAAGATGCCCCGTTTCAATAAACCATCGAGAATCGCAGCACTCTGCCCGCTTTTCTCCAACAATTCCTTTTTCGAAACTTCCTGCTTTAGCACCGGATTCAAAGCGTGGGTCAAATCGAGAAAGCTGACCAGCAGTTGCTCCTGTTTCTTTGCCCGTTTCACTACATCAAAGGCTTCCTGCATCCGGTCTTCGGTTGCCCAGTCGGGATGTAGTCGGACATACATCTGCGTCTTAGGGACAAAACCTTGTTTCAGTTCCTCATTGACACCCACAGCTCCTTTCCCCATCAGCGAAGCAATAACCGGAACAATGTTACGCAAACCGGTTTTCTTCTCCAAATCAGAAACCGTCTGCTTGACTACATTCCGTCCGAAAGCATCCAATACTGCCTGCTCGTTGGGTTTCAACGGGGCATCAGCCTCATAGTCGGGGTTATAAGTAACTGTTGTCTCGCTTTCCAGTTTCAGGCCGGAAGGCAAGGCCGCCTTATAGACATCGCCCAGTTTACAGATATAATATGAGGCAATCCATTCCCAGAAACGTAATTGCGGACGGCGTAAAATAGGTGTCGCATCCAAAATCGAGAAGATTTCCTTCACTTCATAGTCCGTCTGCGGCTGACGATCGTGCACATCTACCACAATCGCCGTGTAAAAGCGTTTCTTTCCGAAATGCACAATCACACGACTGCCACGGACCACCAGCGGCTCCAAGTCGGCCGGAATCCGATACGTATATTGATTCTCCAGCGGAAGCGGGAGTATGACATCTGCGTAGGTACTCATTGCGAAGGACAAAAATAAGAAAAATCAGCCACTCTGTCAATCCGGCTGATTTTACCCTCGGGAAAAGTTTAGATTTCACCCTTCATAACTGCTTTTTAAACGTGAATTCCAATATGACAGGATTATCTTCAGGTGAAAGCATCTTCAATCTCTCATATCTTTCTTTTCCAATAAATTCAGCCAATGTAGGATTCAATTCCATATTTTCAATCATCATGGCAGTCAAAAAGGAGTCTCCTGAAGAATCTTTTATCGGCAGAAAGGGAGTTCCAAACAAATCGTCCTTTATCTGGACATTTGTCAATTTCTTAGTTGCTTTCTCATAAAGTATCCATGCCCAAGAATGAAACCCTATCCCATAGCCAAATAACAAATAGGCAGGCGTCTCAAAAACACTATTCATGTTCCACTGCAAAGAAGGATGTTCCTGAATATATTTGTCAATCTCCTCTCCGGGCATATTATTCAGTTTTTCAGATGGAAGACTATTACCCGTCAGGTGTACACAATACTTAGGATGTATTTGCTTATTCTTTATACAATAAATCGTATCATTGAAAGTATAACTAAAAGTTACGCTTCCATCAGGTTGAGGAGAAAATGGATGTGAAGAACCAAAAAGATAGCTTTGTCATATTAGGTTTATAATAACCAATTATATCCGATTTGAACCAGGTCTTTTTCTGACCGTTTGTTGTCAATAAAATCAAATCACCCGTCATAAATCCATCCTCATTATGAGCATTATCGTGTTTCCCTGTATAAAAATAGATATCATAATCTTCATCAATATACCAGTCGGTGAAGTCTAACTGATAGTCTCTCTTTCCTAAATAATTTCCATGATAATCGAATCGCATAAAATTGGTGTTATTCGAAAGCCACACCTCATTATGTAGTTTGTCTATTGAAAACATTTGCGGATGTTGTATGTCATCTGGTCCATTTCCTCTTTGCACTAGCTTTCTTATAAATTGTCCGTTCTCATCAAATTGAGAAACCAGCTGATTGTATCCGTCCAACACAAAGAAATTCCCATCATCATATCCTAAGTCTGCAATCGAGCCAATCAACGATTGATCGGTAGTTTCTAAAGGTATTACTCGAATGGATTCCACTAATTCAGATAAGTTCCTTTCTTCATATTGGTCATCAACAAAAAGTTCAATCAGATCATCACTTCCATTTTCAGGCTGATGATGACATGCGCAAAGCAATGTTAGAATAAATAAGAGATAAATGTCTTTCATGAAAAATATTATTGGCCGTATTACAACTTTTTTCTAACGTTAAACACGACCTAAAAATAACACAAAAAAACCGACAAACAAAAGTTTTTCACTTCATTTGTCGGTTTTCTATTTTTAAGTAAACGTTTTTCCTTAGAACAGAATCGCTGCCGAAATCAGCCAGCCACGGTTCTTTCCGTCTATTTCCAACTTCTTTATACTATAATTGTCTGTCAAGCCCAACTGATAGGTCGCACTGATCTGCAAATGCTGGATCAGCTCCACACCGGCTCCTATATTCAGGCCGGCACTGAAGGATTTGGATTCAATCTGATCGCTCAGAACGTCCCAGAACTTGCCACCGCCCAGACGGAAACCGACATACGGACCTGCCGCAGCAAACACCTTCACAGCCGGAATGCCAATCTTCCATTTCAAATTGACCGGTATATTCAAATAATCAGACTTGACCGTCTGTGTGCCTATTTCCATACCTGTCTGCGAATACAGAATAGAGGCATCAAAACCCAGTCCCACTAACGGAGCCATCAGTTCAATGGTAGGACCGATATGAAAACCCGTCAGGTTGTCAGTCGAAAAAGTTTCCGGTAAATCCGAAAAATGGATGCTCGAAATATTGGCACCACCTTTAATACCCCACTTAAACTGGGCTTGAGCCGGAACCGCCATCCAGGCGACCAACGCCAATATCAACAAATAAACTCGCTTCATACTTCCTGCTTTTAATGATTATCTATTTATGTAAACAAAGATAATACATACAATGTTGAGAAAAAAGATTTTTATTATCCGGAAAATTCTCAACTGATCCGGGTAGACTCAAACGGCAAGCGCTCTACCGAATTAAAATATTGCTTCAACAACCATTCCTGAGCTTTGAGTTTGATCATAGACTGGCGATAATCTTCGCTGAAGTGCCGTTGGTTCTGCGGCCGCCAGCGTTCAAACTGGGCCATGGCGTTGAGCTTTTCTTCCAACGTGTTACGAATAATGCCCCGGCTTTGCAGTTCCTGGTAAAGGATACTGGCTAACGGAATTTCGGAATCCGGATGAGCTTTATAGTCATGAAACCGCCTGATAAGCAAACGGTTCATGCACTCGTCATTGTATTCCTTACTCACGCCTGGTAATGCCCTGACATTCTTTTCCTGTTCTGCCCGCTTGACGGCACGATACCGGAGATCACTCATTTTATAGCCTTTCAGCCACTTGCTGAAGGTCCTGTAATTCAGTCCGACGTAGTCGCCAAACTCCTCTTTCGCTCCTAATTCAAAACAGATGCAAACCTCTTCCATCCGTAAAAAACCGTAGCTTTCATAGAGGTCCTTGGTCAGTTGTGCCGCCAGCAAAGTGAGTTCATGCCGCATCGGGATTTTAAAGCCCAACAGCATATACGTATCGGAAAGCAGATCAACCATTCTTTTACTGACAAACTGATTGTCAAACTGTGTAATCGGAGGCTGTCTCAATGCCATTTGTAAACGAATATCCAAAGCCATGGTTTTCAAACATTTGTTGGGTTAATAATTTTGCTTCTTCTGCTACCTGCATCATTTCTTCGTATCTTGATTTCCGTGCCGCCGGCTTGTTGATCCTGACTTGCGGGATCGCCGCCGTTTTGCTTCCGGCCAAAATCTGCATATCCGTTTCCCAATGGTTATGTCGCCACCAAGCGATGAACCGCGATTGATACTCTTTCCGGGTCCTTACGGTATCTCCGAGTGCCCGCAAAAGATTGAAATCGTCGAAACATCTCATGGCATCATAGGCATTTTCCAGCAATGAAGCGCCTTTGCCACTGATGCGAATCAGTAGGTTACACCAGTCGCCGTCATTCAGCAGATCCATTTTCCACTGATCCCATTGATCTTTCAATAACGATTGATCGTTTTCGCGCGCAGGCGCGCCACACTCTCTCTCAATTATAAATATACTTTCATTTTCTTTACTATCCTTTTCTTTACTT
>ERZ779865.328-NODE-328-length-43452-cov-4.724036_pt1 | contig 43452 bp, 35 predicted proteins | sample MGYA00433088_ERZ779865 | MGnify/ENA primary metagenome ERZ779865 (study PRJEB29588, sample SAMEA2151703) | human gut metagenome | biome: human gut; feature: human-associated habitat; material: faeces | place: Denmark | collected 2008/2010 ... | reverse complement strand
GCCATTAGGCAGCGTATGCTAAATTATCTTCAGCGTTTAAATTTAATTGTGGAATTTGACGCATCCCGTGCGGCTCGCTTCTCCAGCTTCATATTCCCCGTCGAAACCTTTACTGGCCCCTGTTATTTATAAAAAATCTAGTACAGATTCTTTACCTTGAAATCACGCTCTGCCTCGCGGCGCATGTCTTTCTTCGCAATGTCCTGCCGCTTGTCGTAGAGCTTCTTACCTTTGGCAAGTGCAATCTCCACCTTCACGAGGCTTCCCTTCAGATATACCTCCACCGGAACCAGCGTGTAGCCCTGCTCTGCAAGCTTTCCCGTCAGCTTCCGGATCTCTGACTTGTGCATCAGAAGCTTCTTGGGGCGGAGCGGATCTTTGTTGAAAATGTTGCCCTTCTCATAAGGGCTGACGTGCATGCCGTAAACGATGACTTCACCGTTCTCGATGCGCACAAACGCCTCCTTGATCGAGCACTTGCCCATGCGCATGGACTTCACTTCCGTCCCGTGCAGTTCAATGCCCGCCTCAAACCGCTCCTCCAGGAAATAGTCATGGTAGGCTTTTTTGTTATTCGCGATTAACTTCTTCTCGGTCTTTGCCATCCCGACTATCCTCCTTCGCTTACTGTCTGCACTGCCGCTTTTCATCTGCACTGCTGTTACAGTATACCCCACAAATTTTTATTCTGCAATAAACTTCTGGTTTAATTTTTCATTTTCTTCGTCTTCTGTTCCGGTAACGACACGAAAGTCGATCGTTCGCATAAATGGATCTGTCGCTGCCACGACAATCTTTACCTTCTGGCCAAGCTTGTAGCGCTTTGCGGTAGTCTCCCCGATCAGCTCATAGGTGCTCTCGCTGTAGTGGAAATAGTCGTCTGTCAGCGTCGTCACATGCACAAGTCCCTCCACGGTATTCGGCAGTTCGACATAGAAGCCCCACTCGGTCACGCCCGAAATGACACCCCAGAACTCTTCCCCCAGATGTCCGGACATGTACTGTACTTTCTTTAACTTGTCACATTCGCGCTCTGCCTCATCCGCCCGGCGCTCCATCTCGCTGGAATGCTTTGCCACCTCCGGCAGAATCTTCTCATAATGCTCGATGCGCTTCGCATTCATTCTTCCGCGCAGATTGTCTTTGATGATCCGATGAATCTGCAGATCCGGATAACGGCGGATCGGCGAGGTGAAATGGCAGTAATAGGAAGTTGCCAGTCCGAAATGCCCGGTGTTTACGGTGCTGTACTTTGCCTGCTTCATGCTCCGCAAAGCCATCCGGCTTATCATCGGTTCCTCCGGTGTTCCCGCAACCTTTGCCAGAAGCTTCTGGATTTCCTTGGGATGTACCTCCTCGCTGCCTGCCTTGGCACCGTTTTTCCCCACCGTTTTCATATAATATCCGAAATTATGAATAAAGGTGGACAGCTTTGCAATCTTCTCCGGGTCCGGAACCTCATGCACCCGGTATACAAAGGGCAGCTCCATCCAGTAAAAATGCTGTGCCACCGTTTCGTTTGCCGCCAGCATGAAATCCTCGATAATATCTGTTGCCACATTTCTCTCATATGGCTTAATATCCGTGGGATGTCCCTCCCTGTCCAGAAGGATTTTACATTCCGGGAAATCAAAATCAATGGAGCCCCGCTTCTTCCGCTTCTCCCGCAAAATTGCCGCCAGCTCCTTCATCTGTACAAACATGGGGATAAAATCCGCATATTCTTCCCTCTCTTCCGGTTCTGCCTCTTCCTCCAGCAGCTTCTTTACCATAGTATAGGACATCCGTCTGTCCACCCGGATAACAGATTCGCAGATTTCATAATCCGTGATTTCTCCCTGAGGACTGACCGTCATCAGACAGCTTAAGGCAAGCCTGTCCTCCCCTGCATTTAAAGAACAGATTCCATTTGACAATTTATGTGGCAGCATCGGGATCACACGGTCGACTAAATACACGGAAGTACCGCGGGACAATGCCTCCACATCCAGCGCACTGTGTTCCTGTACATAGTTCGATACATCTGCAATGTGCACGCCAAGCTTATAGTTGTCTCCCTCTTTCGTGAGTGTAATTGCATCATCAAGATCTTTTGCATCTTCTCCGTCAATCGTCACTGTCTGCCAGTCCCGGAAGTCCATACGCCCTGCCATATCCGCAGTGCTGACTTCGTTCGAGACATTCTCCACCTGATGCATGATCTTTTCTGAAAACTCTACCGGCAGATCATAAGCTTTTACAATAGACATAATATCCGTTCCCGGATCATTGATGTGACCAATAATTTCGATCACTTTTCCTTCCGGTTTTCTACCCTCTTTGCCGTAATCGGTAATCTCAACTACAACCTTATGTCCACTGACAGCTCCCTTCGAGCGCTCCTGCGGGATAAAAATATCAGAACCGAACTTTGGATTGTCCGGAACGGCAAAGCCAAACGTCTTACTCTTTTCATAAGTACATACGATCCGTGTTGTACCACGGGATATAATCTTTGTGATCGTGCCTTCTTTTCGTCTGCCTGTATTTTCCGAAGTGATTGCCACCTGCACCGTATCCATATGAAAAGCACCGTGCACCTGTGACTCCGGGATAAAGATATCCTCCTCTTCTCCCTCAAGGCTGACAAATCCAAATCCCCTCGCATGTGCCATAAATGTGCCGATTAAGTATTTTCCTTCTGATTTGATATATTTTCCCTTGGAAGTCATTTCGATCCTGCCATCCATCACAAGTGCATCAAGGACTTCCTGCAGTTCACTGCGCTGTGCTTTCGGTACCGATAAAACAACCGCCATCTCCTTTGCTTTCATCGGTACATAAAGCTCATCACAGATAAACTGGTATATTGTCTTTTTCCGTTCTTCTAAAATTGTTTTCTCCATAAACCCCGTCCTTTTTCTTATGAATTAAAAAATGACTGCCGCATCTGCGACAGCCATCCATTCATCTTAAAAAATACTCATATTTAATACCGCTGCAATCACGATAAACAAGATAACAAAAATTCTAGTCAGCTTTACTAACATACCTTCCATAGAACGTCCTTTGTTCTTGCCCCAGTATGTGTCTGCTGCACCTGCGATTGCTCCAAGTCCTGCGGATTTACTTTCCTGCATTAAGATGATAACTGTCAATGCTACACTGATTATAATAAAAACTACAGTCAAAATTGTTTTTACAACTGCCACGATCGTTCCCTCCTAGGTTACAAACTCACAACTTTAGTCATTGTAACATAGATGTTTCCTTTTTTCAACCTATTTTTTCGCTTTTCCTGCTTTCTGTGATTTCTTCCGGCACAAACACTGCGTCTTCTGCCAATTCTTCCTCAATCCGCAAAAGCTGATTATACTTGCTGGTGCGCTCCGCACGGCACGGTGCACCCGTTTTGATCTGTCCGGCATTGACAGCCACTGCAAGATCTGCGATAAATGCGTCCTCCGTCTCACCGGACCGGTGTGAAATGACCGTATGATATCCGGCAGACTTTGCCATATCGATCGCATTTAATGCCTCTGTCACGGTTCCAATCTGATTTACTTTGACAAGTACCGCGTTTGCCGCACCGAGTTTTATTCCACACTGGATCCGTTTTGGATTTGTCACAAACAGATCATCTCCGACAAGCTGAACTTTATCGCCAAGTCTCTTCGTCAGTTTCTGCCAGCCGTCCCAGTCATCCTCAAACAGCCCATCCTCGATGGAAACGATTGGAAACTGCTGCACAAGTTCCTCATACATGGCAATCATCTCCTCAGAACTTCTCACGATCCCCTGCTCATCCCCATTTTCTTTCGATTCTCCCGGAAATACATAGACACCACGCGCCTCATCATACAGTTCACTTGCCGCAGCATCCATCGCATAGACGATATCTTCCCCAACACGGTAACCCGCTTTTTCCACTGCCTTTGAGAGATAGGAAAATGCTTCTTTTGTATCCTTAAAATCCGGTGCAAAACCACCTTCATCCCCGACTGCCGTACTCATTCCGTTTTCATTTAAGATCTGACGCAGAAAATGATATACTTCTGCCCCCATTTTAAGCGCCTGCGAAAAGCCGCGTGCTCCGACCGGCACGATCATAAACTCCTGAAAATCAAGTGTATTTTTCGCATGGACACCGCCATTGATCACATTCATCATCGGAACCGGAAGCGTTTTGGCATTGGTTCCTCCAAGATAACGGTATAAAGGCATATCCAGTGCTTTTGCCGCCGTTTTGGCGCAGGCGAGTGATACACCTAGAATTGCATTTGCTCCGAGATTCCCCTTATTATCAGTTCCATCAAGTTCCACCATCGCCCGGTCTAACTTCGCCTGCTCTAACACATTCATTCCAAGCAGCATTTCCCGGATCTTCGTATTAACATGATCTACGACCTTCTGCACACCAAGGCCAAAATAATCCCTGTCTCCATCCCGCAGCTCGATAGCCTCAAATCTTCCCGTGCTTGCACCGGAAGGAACGGATTCTCTTGCAGTTATTTTTTTCCCGGTTGTCTCTGTCTCCGCCGTTACCTCGACCTCCACTGTCGGATTTCCTCTTGAATCTAAAATTTGTCTTGCATGCACATCTGTAATCTTAATTTTTAATGACATAAAAAATTCCCCTTTCACACAATCTTTTTCTGTAGTATGTGTAATTGGGGAATCATTTATAACTTCTTATGATAAAATATATTTCTGCAGTGTCGCGTATAAAAGCTTCGGATCGATCGGCTTTGCAAGATGCTCATTCATTCCGGCTTCTTTCGTCTGTCTTCTGTCCTCATCTCCGGCATTTGCCGTCATCGCAATGATTGGAAGATCTTTGACATCTTCTCTGTCTAAGGTGCGGATCTGTCTGGCTGCCCCGATTCCGTCTAAAACCGGCATACGAATATCCATCAATATCGCATCAAAATAATATTCCGGGGCATCTGCCACAAGTTCCACTGCTTTCTTACCATTCTCCGCTGTGACAACCTCAAACTGTTTCTTTTCCAAAAGTCCCTTTGCAACAATGACATTAAGCGGATGATCTTCAACCAGCAGAATCCGTTTTCCCTCAAAACTGATATTCTCTGTTTTTTCCTCACGTGCTTTTTTCCGGCGGTCAAAATCAAGTTTTGCGGTCACGGTGAATATCGTTCCTTTTCCTTCCGTGCTCTCTACCACAATATCACCATCCATCATCCTTGCATAATTGCGCGCAATAGAAAGTCCCAGTCCACTTCCTCCATAAACACGGGTATTTTCTTCATGCTCCTGTGTAAAAATATCAAATACTTTCGGTAAAAAGTCTTTTGCGATACCGATTCCATTATCAGAAATGACAGCTGTCAGCTGTACTCTTCCATCGCCTTCCTGCTCTTTGACAGAAACATGAATGTTTCCACCTTTTGGTGTAAATTTCACGGCATTGTTGATCAGGTTTACCATGATCTGTTCTAGTCTTGTGGCATCTCCGATATATACTTCCGAAATTTTTTGTTTTCTTTCAAAAGAATAACCTACGCCTGCCATGACTGCCTGCGCCTTTGCTAACATATTGACATTATCCCAGAACTTATCTCCTTCAAATGCCCGGATGGCAAGTTTCATATTACCACTCTCGATCCGTGACATATCAAGGATATCATTTAACAACGCCAGAAGATATTTCGATGCTGAATCAAGTTTCTCCGTATAATCAAGCACCTGTTCCCTGTCATCAAGCGATGACCGGATCATTGAATTTAAACCAATGATTGCATTCATAGGCGTCCGTATCTCATGACTCATTCCGGCTAAAAAGTTTGTTTTTGCCTCATTTGCAGCTTCCGCCATCGTCAGTGCTTTTGCAAGCTGCTCCTGCTTCTCTTTTTCTTCTTTCACGATGTCCTCAACATCGGAAAGCATCAAAAGCAGTGTACCTGTCTGTTCATTTAAATACATGCAGCGGATCTGTTTCTGACGATTCTTTCCATTTTTCGAACGCAGTGAAACCTCCACCATATACACTTCCTGTGACTTTAAATGTTTACGGATATTTGACAGTTCCATGGCTTCTGACAACCGCTTCTTTTCTTCCGGTGTCTCCACACGGTCGATTAAACATTGCAGCTCACCTTCATAATTATCCTGTTCCATCTGTGAATCAAGAGCATACTGACCGCTTACAAATTCATCCATCTGTCCACTGCACTCATCCACTGTATAAATTTCATCATAGCCAAATGTCATGATACATTCTAAAATCTGTTTTAATTTACTCTCCCTTGTCACATCATGGTTATAGATGAATGCTATGATCTCTCCGTTTTCCGGTTTCTGTAAAAGGTTTACCTCCACTCTTACCCACACATATCTGCTGTTATTCAGCTGTGCGACATATTCCTCTGAAAGACTGTTTACCCCTTCTTTGAATGCATGAAGCATTCCATCCGGTGACAACCTGTGATTCTGTTCTTCTGTCAGATATGTTTTCTTTGCATATGCATACATTCTTGAGCGAAAATCTGTGACTTTCGCATATTGTTTCTCATAACCGTCTTTCGTGCCTACCCGCATATCCTCCACAACACGCTTCGTCAGGTTCAGACGGCTTGTTGTCAGGATTTCACCGGAAACGGCATCCCGGTACATCATTTCCTCCTGATATTTCAGCTGCAGTTTTTCATGCGCAGTACGCATCTGCATTTCCATCTTTTTTGTATCGGTGATGTCGGTAAGATATTCCACATACGCCTCTCTGCCACACCAGTCGATAATCTTTCCCTTAGCGCGGTAATAACGCTCATTGATCCGTTTTTCCCGCTGCCAGATCTTATCTCTCTTAAGCTCCGCAGCCGGGCACCCCTGGCATGGAATTTTCTGCTGGTAAAATAATGTATAACAATTTTTTCCCGCATACTCCTCATTGATATGAAAGATTTCTTTTGCTTTCCGGTTTAAATACAATACCTCATACGTGCGGATATCCCTCACATATGCAGCTGTCTGGGACTCATCGAGCACACTCTGGTAAAGTTCTGTAATACCGAGCACCTTTTCTCTGTCGTCAAGTTTTTTTAATGTTTCCATACGAAACCACATAACAATGCTGCTCAGCACCATACTCATGCCAAACATCAGCAATGTGTTGATCAGATCAAGTTTTGCATATTTCCACTCTCTGACAAAACAGCTGCTGGCTGCCAATATACATGTGACTCCCGCCTGCATCAGATACATCTGGATAGGGCGCACCAGAAAGCAGAATGCAAGTCCAACCAGAAGATAATACGCCGTTGTACTTTCCTTTCCACCAAATATAATATGATTCATGGCAAAACAGGAACCTATTGCAAAGTACTCAACGGTGATCAGAACAGACAGACGAATGCCGGAATCTCTTTTCGAATAAAAGGACACAAACAGTAAAATCAGAAACATTGCTGCATATAAAATACACATGTGCTCATGATAATAGTCCGCCTGTTTTCTCCATAATATGTAAAATGCCAGCAAAAAAGACAGGCACACCATGGCAGTATTTAAGACGCAGAGTACAACTCTGTTCTCATGATCCACCTGGTGCCCGCATTCTGCCAGCACATCTGCTTTCAAAAATTTATTCAGTTTTTCTTTCCAGTTTTCACAAAACTTCATCACTCTGTCTCAATTCCCTTGGTCTTTAAGAAATCTACCCAGATATTGTATTTTGATCCATACAGATGCAGATTATCAAATGTAAGTTCCTGTTTTAATCCACCCTGATCATCGCACACAACTTCATTGACATCAATATAAAACACACGGACACCATCTGCAAGCTGCTGTATACGCTGATTTCTCGCATCAATTCCCGGATTATTAAAAATCGGATCCGAATCGGATTTTTTCTGTGTCACATGCATGATCGCCTGCACATAGATGACCGCATCCGGCTGCAGGGTTTTGAATTTTTCCACTGCATTCTGATACTCATTCATAAATCCATCAAGCGTTCCCCGCCCCATCTCATTGATGCCAATCTGAAAATACACCTTTTTATACTGTTTTGCCTTCAAAGCTTCCTCTAATGTAACCTTTTTTCCGTCAACATTACAAAACGCTTCTTTCCACAGATCATAGATATTCATCCCGACAGTCGCATAAAAATCAGAATGATCCAGTCCGCCATAATCATGCAGACCTACCGTCCTCGAATCTCCAATAAAAACTGCATCATCAAAATAACTGTCATCCACCTGTATAAACTTCTTTGGTTTTAAATCTGTCGTTTCCGTGTCTCCTGCCACCGCTTCCGTAGCAGTTTCTTCTGTCATTTCTGTATTTACAATGTCATCTTCCTGCTTCTTTGGCTTTTTTTGATCTGACAGAAGCTCCGGCGACTCTTTACTCCAAGGATAAATTTTATCATGAATTCCGTCTAACACCAATACAAAATATGGAGTTTTTTTTGTATCAATCGAATAATTCTTATAGATCCCGTCTCTTTTTAAATATCCAATCAGTGAGAGAATCACCCAGCCGGCAAGCAAAAAGACCGCAACCCTGCATTTCAATATTTTTTTCACACTTATTCACCAATCCTAAAAATTAAAGTACAAAAACGGGTTATTCGTAGAAACCGCCATATAGTAAAGGCTTATGACTAGCACCACCATCACCGCAAGACTTCCCAGCCATTTTTTTTCAAATACCTTATATAAAGCTGCCGGATATGGGGTGGAGAAAGTTATTCCCATCAAAAACAGCGGACCGTAGTCTTTAATATGCTGGATAAAATCCATCTGTCTGACCGCCTCTCCTACCCCAAAAAACGGAAACATTCTAGCATAATAGACGCCAAGCTGTCCCACATCTGCAATCGCAAACGCAACCCAGGTAATTGGAACTACAAGCACCAGATATACATGGGAAAGTATTTTACTCTTTTCTAAAAACTGCAATAAAAATGCCTTTTCTAAGGCAAGCAGTAAAAGCAATGATGCTCCCCAGATCAGGAAATGTCCCTCTGCTCCATGCCAGATGGCAGTCAGGCTCCATACCACGAACAAATTAAATATCGTGCGCGCTTTTCCTTTTCTATTGCCTCCAAGCGGAATATAGACATACTCCCTGAACCAGCGCCCCAATGTAATATGCCATCTTCTCCAGAATTCAGATACTGATTTTGAAATATAAGGGTGTTTAAAGTTTTTCGGAAATTCAAATCCAAGCATCCGTCCCAGTCCCAATGCCATCAGAGAATAACCGGAAAAATCAAAATAAAGTTCAATCGAATACGCAAACGCTCCCATCCATGCCAGTGGTGTCGAAATACTTTCAAAGCCGATTGCCTGGATGTTATTCCACAAAATTCCAATACGGTCTGCAACGATCACCTTTGCACCAAGTCCCAGTATCAGTGTTTTTAATCCGGATTCAAACTGTTCGAAAGTAACGGTTCTGCTGCATAAATCCATACGAACCTCTGAATAGTTGATGATCGGTCCGGCAATCAGCTGTGGAAACATCGTCAGATACGTTCCAAGCTGGATAAACGATTTTTCCACCGGCACTCTTCCCCAGTAAACATCGATGATATAGGCTGCAATCTGGAACGTATAAAAACTAATACCAAGCGGCAGCTTATCCATGAAACCGCTATACTTAAAAAGGAATAAAACCCCAAAATCGTAACACAGTGCCACGATCAGCAAAATCAGCTGTTTTTTCCCTCTTCCCTCATAAGTATCCCGGTACATCAGCCTGCCAAGAACATAGTTGATCACCACAGAAGCAAGTAAAAGCACTACATATTCTGCCTCACCTGCCGTATAAAATAAAATACTGCCCGCAAATAATACCGCATTTTTCCATTTCTGCGGTGTCATATAATATACCAGTAAAAAAACCGGCAAAAACCGGAATAAAAATTCAAAACTGCTAAATACCATCTTATCGGCTCTTTCTAATCCACATTATTTTTCAACACCGATTATTATAGCCAAAAAAATGCCTTATAACCACCTGTTAAGCAAAGTTAGTAAATTTGTAATTATTTTGTGATTTTTGTCACATCTAAGAAATATTTTTTAATTTCCCCAACAAAATACAACGATCCGAATGCGATCGTTTTGCATGACACATCCAGCCGTCCCGGCTTCAATTCGTCATAAGAGTGTAAAAGTCCGGCATCGCAGATTCCCTTTGCCCGGATCTTCTCCGACAGCTCCTGTGCCGCCAGTGCCCTCTCTGATTCTACCGTTACCGTCTTAAAATCCAGTGCAAGCGGCAGTAATTCTTCGATCATTTCATCATAGTTTTTATCTGCCATAACTCCCATGACAAAATGAAATTTCTCTCCCGGGAACAAAGTACGAAGACTTTCCGCTAATGCCGCCACTCCGTTGCCATTATGCGCACCATCCACCATAAGAAACGGATCTGTGTTTAAAATCTCCATGCGTCCTTCCCATCTTGTCTTTCTGATTCCTTCTCTGATATAGTATTCTGCCTGATTCTCTGAAATTCCTCTGTCTTTCAAAAAAATTTCTGCGGCAAGGATCGCAGCCGCTGCATTTTCATATTGGTGGACACCAAGCATTGCCATCTCAAGATTTTTGTATTTTTGATAGGAAAAATACTGTCTGCCATTTTCATATCGGTATTCGGCCACGTCATGCATATCCGCAATCTTTATCTCAGTAACTGCTTCTTTTTCCGCGGTTTTCAGTAAAACTTCCATTGCTTCCTGTTCCTGGCTTTCCATTACCAATTTTGTACCTTTTTTGATAACCCCTGCTTTCTCCGCTGCGATTTTATCTAACGTATCGCCCAAAATTGCCATATGATCATACCCGATTTTCGTGATAACCGTAACCTCTGGCACACCGATTGCATTGGTCGAATCGAGTCTTCCCCCTAACCCGGTCTCTATCACAGCTGCCTGACACTGTTCTTTCTCATAATAGAGCAATGCCATTGCAAGACAGTAATCAAACATCGTAGGTACTGCCCCGAACTTTTCCCCAAGCAGCATATCTCCAAGTTTTACCACTTCTTCCCGGGATATCATCTGTCCGTCTACACAGATCCGTTCCCTGAAATCAACCAGATGTGGTGATGTAAACATTCCTGTACGAATCCCTGCTTCCTTTAAAATTGAGCACAAAAAAGCAGAGACGGAACCTTTTCCGTTCGTCCCCGCTATATGGATCACACTCATATTCTGCTGTGGTCTGCCTAACTTTTCCAACATCAGTGCAGATACCTCTGCCCCCGGACGATTTCCAAACCGTCTCTGATGTTCGATCCGATCTAATACTTCCTCATATGTCAGTTCTTTCATATACTGTCCTTTCCCTGACGGATGCTGCAGTTCTCATACGCTGGCAGATTGATAACTGACACTTATTCCGCCGTATTAAACCGCAATAATAACACCGCCGTCATTTGCATACATCGTGCTGACCCCCGCTGTATCCGTAACAATGATTTTTTTGAACTTTGCTAACTTTTCCAGCTTTTCCTTGACTGCTTTCGCGCGTTCCGGACAATTACAGTGCGAAATTGCAAGCACCCTGTTCTCACAGTTTTTTGTCTTTGCAAGCACATTCTGAATCATCTTATCCAATGCCTTGTTCATGCCACGCGCCTGACCAAGCTGACAAATCGATCCCTCCTCTGTGGACCCCATCACCGGCTTGATATTTAATGTATTCGCAATAAATGCCTTAAGATTTGTCAGACGGCCATTTTTACGCAAAGTTTCTAATGTTTCAAGTACAAAAAAAGTATTCATGGAGCTGATATATTTTTCAGTTGTCTCAACAACCTTCTCAAAACTCATACCTGCCTCTTCGCACTCCTGCACTTTCATGCCGATCAGCGTCTCACCGATGGAAGCGGAGCGGGAATTAAATACATAGATCTTCTTCTCACCCGGATGTTCCTCTTCAAATAAATTTTTGCCAAGTTCCGCGCTGTTATAAGATCCTGAAAGTTTACCGGATAAAGTTACCACATATACATGATCGGCATCGCCTTCATAGGACTTCATGTATTCATCCGGAGATGGACATGCGGACTTTGGCCCAGCTACACTCTCCTTTACCCTGCGAAGAAAATCCTTCTGGTCAAATGTCTCGTCATCGCGGATATAACATCCGTCCACCTCTAACTCTAACGACACATTCTGATAATGTCCATCCTTTTTTAAATCTTCCGGCAGTTCTCCACAACTATCAATCACGATCTTATACATTCCAGATAACCTCCATCATACATCAATTTGTTATTCAAAAACTTTTTATATGTTATTTTTTTCCATCACATGTAGTATTCATTACTACATAACATTAGCACAAAAACTTTATTTTGTATAGAGGTTTCTATTATATTTTATATATTTTTTATCCGGCTGCTTTTTTATGAGAATTTCAGAATCAGCACATTCTGATCCCTGTCCTCAATATAAGATAATCCCGTAATTCCCTCACAGTAATCGCGGATATGCTGTTCATCGATCAGATATCCTTTCGCTTGAGCATATAAAGATGTATTCAGAAAGCGAACCGCCTCCGTGACAACTCCATTCTGATAGGCAGTTCCATAAATCTGTCCAACTACATCCGGATTCCACTCTGTGATATATTTTCCTTCTCTCACATAATAATTATCCGCCGTCGCCGTACAATCCGGCAAAAGTAATGTGCCATCTGCCTGATGTGTTTTACTGATCTCAGCTGTAGTTACACCAAAATAATTATAATTAATAAAAGAGCTAAAACCACTCTCCCCATTGTTGTAAGAGGAATTTCCCCAGGTCGTATCCATAAAATAATATGCACCATCCAGCTGTACAAGATTCCATGCGTGTGTATCTCCCTCCGCAGTTCCTGTCACAACAACAGCCGGTATGCCTAAAAGAGTCAGCAGATACTGTGTGGCATTGGCATATCCCTGACAGACTGTTTTCTTATTTAAAAAGACGCTGATAATATTCTGATTCTGTTCCGTTCCCATTTCATACTCAATGTTTCCAGCCAGATATTCGAACACATATTTCGCCTTTTCATAATCACCCCAGGATGGATCCACATTTTTCAATATGGAATCCACCACCACATCAATCTGACTCTGATAGTAATCACGCTCTGTACGCCCCATGGTATAACTCGGTGAAAAATCTATGCTGACAATCTTCTTTCCCATGGTATATTGTGTGTAGTTATAACCGGATACCCAGAAAATTTCTCCGTGGTCCGCTATAACAGAGCGATATGCTTTCTCTAATACTTTTTCCTCGCAAGTACTTACTTTTACTTTTGAATCCTGTGCCATAATGATCCGGTATACTTCATCATAGACAGCCTGCTGCTCCGCCGTCAGCGTTTCATAAGCATATCCATGCGTCACTTCGATCTCCGGCGTTCCATTTTCCGTACTTATCTCCGTACACTTTTCCGTCTTTTTCTCTGCCGCACCGGAATAGTTTTCTGCTTTTGCATTTTTCTGTTCTACATATACCTGATTTCTGATTTGTCCCGGAAATCCACCGGTATCCTGAAGTACTCCGGAATATAGGACCACTCCGCCTGCCATCACTGCAAGAATGAGAAACTTAAGCAGTGTATGTCTCTTCTTCTTTTTCACAATTCCTCCTTAAAGTGAAAAATATGCTTTTACAAGTTCTGTTAACGCCTCCTGATCTGCCGTTCCCATCAACTCTCTTGCTGAATGCATCGCTAAAAGCGGGATTCCGATATCCACGGTTTTTACCGGCAGCAATGCAGATGCAATAGAGCCAAGTGTTCCGCCGCCTGCCATATCCGAGCGGTTTACAAACTTCTGATATGGGATCTTTTTCAGGTCACAGATCTGCTGGATAATTGCAATCGCCTCACAGTCCGTCGCATAGGACTGCGAGCATGCTTCCTTAATACAGAAACCGCTGCCTAACACCGGCTTATTGGTGATATCCATTTTACCAGCCTGATTTGGATGCAGTCCGTGTGCCACATCCACGGATAACAACATGCTCCGGTACAGCAGTTCCTGCTCGCACTCCCCTGCACCACAGGCTTCTAAAATACGAAACAGCATATCGTGAAGCAATATGGATCCCGCTCCCTGTTTGCTGCGGCTTCCGATCTCCTCATGATCAAACAGAGCAATCAGATTCATGCCGTCTTTTCTTTCCGCATCCAGAATACCGGATACCAATGCTGCACAGGATGTCAGATTATCCAGTCTGGGGGAAGATATAAAATCATCCTCTAAACCAACATATTCTGGCTGTTCCTTACAGTATACCGTCAATTCAAAATCTAAAATATCCTCTTTTGCAACAGACAGTTCTTTTGCAAGAAAACATAGGAAATAGTCAGCACATATCTCATTTTCCGCAAGTAGTCCGGCAACCGGGATCATATCGATCTGCTTGTTTAACTCCACACCTTTATTCACTTCACGGTTCATATGAATCGCAAGATTCGGAATTGTAAGCAGATTCTTTTCAGATGCAAAATACTTTAACTCCGGTGTAAATGGATCATTGCTCCTTACCGCCACACGTCCTGCCACACCGAGAGGCCTGTCTAACCACGTATTTAAAATCGCACCTCCATATACCTCGATGTTGACCTGTGCATAACGGTTCGTCACAACATCGCATGACGGCTTGATCCGAAGACATGGAAAATCCGTATGTGCCGCTGCAATGCGCACTACAGGTTTTCCCTCTTTTTTCATCTCATCCTCTGGAACTGTAAATGCAAACAATGTGGTATCATAATGATCCGCATAATAACGTCCTCCTGCTTTCAAATTCCATGATTCCTCGTAAGCTATTCTTTCAAATCCGGCACTTTCCAGGCGTTTTTCACATGACTTTACCACATGTACCGGAGATACTCCCTCTTTTAATAAATCAAATAAAACTGTTTTCTCGTTCATTGTATTTCCTCTCTTCCTGTAATACTGATTAAAACCACTCCTATTTTACTATAAAATCAGAGAGATTACATCCCTTATTTTGTTTCCAGGTGTTTTATGGTACAATTCTTAAGTGAAGTATCACAGTTTGAGCAATCAAAAAAGAACAACTGTGCATAAACTACAGTTGCTCAAAATGTGATTCTTCATGATTGTACCAGGTCGCGGAATTTTAGCCAGTACATTATGGGGATTGAATACGTCTGCCCTTCCTTCAAAAATAACGTCATGACAGGGTCTTACGTTAATTTATAAGGTATGTTATCCTGCCGGAATAAAAAGAGACATGGCAAACAAGCCCTCTGCAGGGGGGCTTTGAAAAACATATGGGAACAGATGTTTAATCCTGGAGGGCAAAGCTCCTGCCAATATGCCGCATGCTGTTTTTTCCACAGCATGGGCACAGGCTGATGTCATACTTCCAAACGGTTTTCATTATTTCTGCAACAGAAGAATTGGTAAAGAGGGACACAAATTTCCGGTGTCCCTGAATCCGGAAAATGATGTGGAGGTTTTTCTTCTTCTGGCGATTGTTTAAGAAACCATAGTACCGGATTTTCTGGAACCCGGTCGGGAGCACATGCATCATCAGACGGCGGATAAACTCCACCGGTGTTATGCGGACAAGGATTTTGTCTCCGGATCTGTAGTCTTTTGCCCGGAAGGAAACCTCATTTTCCGTAACAGAGACAATGCGTGAGTTGGTAATGGCAATACGGTGGGCATATCTGCCAAGATATTCAATGGCATTGCCAAAACCGTTAAAGGTTTCTTTGATGTAGGGACACCACGCTTTCTGATAAAGACTGTCCCTGAATTCTGCCCATGCGTGGGAATTGCGCAGTTTATGGCAGGAAGATGGAAGGAACAGTTTTCCCTGCCGGTGGTAAGATTCAAGATAAGCAAGGAACTTACCACGGAATTTAGATCCAAGCACTTTCACTGGAATAAAAAAGCGTGCGGACGACATCTTGAGATTGTAATCTTTAGTCAGACCGCCGCCTGTGATGATGCAGTGGATGTGCGGATGGAAATTTAAAGTCTGTCCCCATGTATGCAGGACCTGGATAATGCCGGGTGCTGCCCCGAGGTACTTTTTGTCAGAGGACAATTCCAAAAGTGTTTCAGAGGAGCACTTGTGCAAAAGCGTATACAGAAGTTTCTGATTGGCATAAATCAAAGGATTAAGTTCAGCCGGCACTGTAAAAACCACATGGAAATAGGGGGTATCAATGACTTCCGATTTTCTGGCATCAATCCAGATTTCCTTAAGCACAGCCTGACAGTTGGGGCAGTTCCTGTTGCGGCAGGAATTATTGTGGATCTCCACATGCCCACAATCTTCACACTGGGAAATGTTGCAGCCAAGAGAGCCACTTTTGCAGGCGGTAATGGAATGTGCAGCTTTCCCTTGGACTACAGAAGGCTGGAAAGAAGATGTATAAGAATCCCATCCGGAGTCAAATATCTGTTGTATCTTACTGCGCATGCCCACCTCCCATGAGGTCAAAAGGACTGACTGCATCCGACGTGCCGTTCGAAGCAAGATGAACATAGATCGTGGTAGAATTTATAGACTTATGACCAAGGAGCGCTTTGATTGTCAGCAGGTCAACACCATCTTCGTACAGATGTGTACCGAAAGCATGGCGCAGGGAATGACAGGTAATACGCTGCTCCCATCCGAGGGAGCGCTCTACTTCGTGAATGTGGCGGGATAAATAGAACGTATCGATCGGTTTAGAAGAATCATACTGTTTAGGGAAAAGCCAGCCAACCGGTTTACCAAAGGCAAACCAGTACGCAGTCAGAATGTCCAAAGCACGTTTGGACAGAATCGCATAGCGGTCAGAACGGTTTTTGCCATGCCTGATATGGATGCGCATGTTTTGGCGTTGGATATCTTCATAACGAAGATGACAAACTTCGCCAATACGCAGACCGGAAGAATACATGAGTGCAACCATAGCCTTCTGCTTCAAATCCGGCATGGAATCAATAAGGATGGAAACTTCCTGTTTGGAAGGGACAAAGGGAAGATATTCGTCAAATCTGCGCATAGGAAGCTGGGTATCATCCCACGGTTTGTGAAGGACATACAGGGTAAAAAAGCGCAGCTGTGAAATAGCACAGTTTATGGTACGGTCAGAAAGATTTCTGGAATTTTGAAGCCATTTGATATAATCACGGAGTTCCGGCCAGGAAACATCTTCCGGAAGTTTGTGAAGGCAGGTGGAAAGATAATCCAGATAAGCCCTGATATAGGTGCAGTAATTTTTAAGAGTATGGTCAGTAAGACCACGGAGGGAAATCATTTCCCGAAAAGAATTTAAATAATTGTCCATGATAAAATCTCCTTTGAAATGTAATAGAAAATAGAAACATTTCAAAAAGAGGAGGTGGACGGATAAAAAAAACAGATATGTAGTTGTTGAGTTTAAAAATCCATGGTAACATAAGCATAGCAGTTTGTGCGTATTGTTTATTGTTAAGGTAGGGGTATCTCAACAATACAACATATACACAAAAACTGCTATTTTTTTGAAAAAGTAGTGGTTTCATGTATTGGGGGCTAGCCGTCGCGCTAGCGACTTGGTACAATAGGGATGTGGTGCCAAAAATTAAAATCCACCTTTAAACTTCCACACCACACCATCAGCTTATGAAAGAGGTATACCGCATGTTAGCGCTCAATATCCCGGAACTTAAAAATTTTATGAACCAGCTTTTGTGTTCTGATACGTTTGACCATTTCCTGTTAAAGGAAGCCACGATCCAGAAAGATGCCATATGGAATTTTGACGGAACGATCACATCAGATTTTTATTCAGAAAACGAGTTAGAAGAACAAGGTTTATCCGGCCTTACTTTTCTTCCTTATGGCAAAGTACGCCAGCACTGCTTCGATCTGATCAAAGGAAAACGGACACCTTCTTATTTTAAATTTGTGTTTCTTCTCTCGCCGGATAATCTCTCCCGCACACTTGCAAGCATACAGACACCCTTTACCCCACAGGATGTGACTGGTATGTTTTTAAATTTAAAATTTCAGAATGGAGTTCTTATGCTCACAACCGGCGTATCCTACCGCATTTTTTCCACAGATAAATCATTAGAGCACGAATGGGACAGACTGGTAGAGATTTTTCTTAAAAACCACGATATTGTTATCGAGAAATTAGGTTAAAAAATATGTTAAAAAATATCCTCTTTTTTCCTTTACTTTTCAAAACTGTTATGATATGCTCTATCTAGCTGTAAATACAGCCAGTAATATTTTTTTGGAGGTACTTTTCAATGAACAAAGGTACAGTAAAATGGTTTAACAACCAAAAAGGATACGGATTCATCTCTGACGAGCAGGGCAATGATGTATTCGTACACTACTCAGGTCTGAACATGGATGGTTTCAAATCCCTGGAAGAAGGCGCTACTGTAGAATTCGAAGTAGTAGAAGGCGCTAAAGGACCTCAGGCAACCAACGTTACGGTAGTAAAATAATTACTACCAGCACAATCAGTAGTTTCACATGTACCTTTTTCTTTTTAAATAGAACCAGTTTTTATTTGTTAGATTAAGATATTGTAAACAATGGATTTAAAAAAGAGTGTCGGCTTTCCGGCACTCTTTTTTATGTTGCATTAGAGCGGGGCTTAAAAAGGTCCGCATAAACTGGTCTGCTCATTTTTCACGTAACTGGCATTTTAAAATAAACCAGTGTGCGTTTAAGATATGCATAACAGATGACTGACAAATCAGTCATACGAAACATATGAGGAGAAAAGAAATATGAGCACAACATCTACAACTACTGCAAAACCAGAAAATTCTATCGGTCAGGTACAGTTTCTGACCATCACAGCACTTTTCATCGCACTGACCTATGTATTTACCGCATTCGTCAATGTCAGACTTCCGATCACTGCAAACGGCGGACTGATCCACCTCGGCAATGTTCCACTTTTCATCTGCGCAATTTTATTTGGCAAAAAAAGCGGTGCACTCGCCGGCGGAATCGGCATGGGACTTTTTGATCTGCTCTCCGGCTGGACTGCATGGGCACCTTTCACTTTTGTGATCGTAGCGATCATGGGTTATGTAGTAGGTGCTATCACAGAAAAACATCACGGTCTTGGCTTTGATGCACTTGCGATTGCCGCTGCCTGCGTGGTCAAAGTAGCCGGCTACTATATTGCAGAGGGAATTATCTATGGCAACTGGATTGCACCGGTTACTTCCATTCCGGGAAATCTGGTACAGATCGGTGTTGCAGCCGTTGTTGTTCTGATCGTCATTGAACCGCTTCGCAAAGCAGCAAACAAGATTATTTTTAAATAATTTATTTTTCAGAAAAGAGGATTCGTATGTATAAGATCATGACTCCCGGACCGGTTCAGGTTCCGGAAACTGTAAGACGTGCACGCAGTTTTGCCTGCACAAATCCTGATCTGGATGAAGAATTTTATGATTTTTATAAGGAAACCTGTGAACTGATCAGCAGCCTTCTCGGCACGAAAAATGAGACACTGATCTTAGATGGGGAAGGAATTTTAGGACTGGAAGCCGCCTGTGCCTCCCTGACAGAGCCGGGTGATAAAGTACTTGTCATTGACAACGGCATCTACGGAAAAGGGTTTGCGGACTTTGTCAGCATGTATGGTGGCATCCCGGAACTTTACCATGCCGATTACCTGAACACGTTAGACGTGGATGCACTCGCAGAGTATTTGAAAGATCACCATGATTACGCTTATGCCACCGTTGTCCATTGTGATACCCCAAGCGGCATGTTAAATGATATCAGTAAAATTTGTCCTCTGCTCAAACAGTATGGCATCTTAACAGTCGTTGACTCCGTTTCCGGTATGTTCGGCGAGAGAGTCTGTGTTGATGATTTTAAAATCGATCTTCTCTGCGGCGGTTCTCAGAAAGCGGTCTCCGCACCTCCTGGACTCACTTTCGTTGTCGTGAGTGATGACGCTAAAGAAAAGATGAGAAACCGCAAAACTCCAATTGCATCTTTCTACGCAAATCTGAAAGCTTTCGACGGTTACTACGAGAAAAAATGGTTTCCTTACACCATGCCGATCAGCGATATCTATGGTCTGCGCGCCGCATTCAACCTGATCGCCGGAGATGAAACTCTGTATGAACGCCACGCAAGGATCGGTTCTGCCACAAGAGCAGCCGTAAAAGAGGCAGGCTTAAAACTTCATCTGCAGAGTGGATATTCAAACACTGTAACGGTTTTTGATATCCCGGAATGTACCGATGCCAAATCCATTTTAGATGAGATGCGTACAAAGTACAACATCATGCTCGCCGGATCCTTTGATGAACTTTCCGGAAAAGTGATCCGTATCGGACACATGGGTGAAAATGCAAGATTAGAGCATATGGTTCCCACTTTAGAGGCACTCTCTGCTACCCTGACTGATCTTGGAGTAAAACTTCAGGGAAATCTTGCAGATCTGTTTTTGAAACATTACAGGGAGTTTAAAGGCTGATTTGTTTAAACCGGCTCACTCCATAGCACCTAGATTCCCTTTGCACCGGCAGTTTCTTTAAATCGACTTTCTCATCATCCGGGGTCTGAATCAAACCCCGGTAATATTGGATTGTGTATCATCTTTCTTCTCCTCAAGCCGCTCCCTGATCTGCTGCATTCTGCCGTCTAACTGTGAGATCAGCTCCGCACAGAAACAGAGATCCTGTGAGATGACCTGCGCATTGTCAATGTCTTTTTTGTATTTTAACTTGTGCTCTAAACTCGCCCAGAAATCCATGGCGATCGTACGGAACTGCACTTCTACGCGCATCATCTTTTTTTCATTTGTCAAAAAAATCGGAACCTCAAGAATCAAATGAAGGCTGCGGTATCCGTTCGGCTTCGGATGGCTGATGTAATCTTTTTTCTTGATCAACTTGATATCATCCTGTTTTTCCAGATAATCCGCTAACGTGTAAATGTCATCCGGGAAAGAACAGATAACACGGACACCTGCGATATCATTCAAATTCTTCTCAATGTTGTCAACAGAAAACGGAATCTCCTGACGCTTCATTTTTTTCATGATACTGTCTGGTTCTTTGATCCTGCATTTTATCGATTCAATCGGGTTTCTGCTGTTTTGGACAGACAACTCTGTATTTAATACATCAAGCTTTGTCTTTACCTCCAACATCGCACATTCGTACTGCATCATCAGACAGCGAAACTTCTGTAACTCCTCAATGTCCCCAAAAATATGATCCAGTTCCTTGACTGTTTCAATATCCATGTACTCCATTTAACTTTCTCCTTAGAATCGTTATTTTGTAACGGCTTCTCCTGACCGCTTACTTTCTAATCACTATTTTACCATACTTTTACCGAAAAGTTATTTAAACTTCTGTGAAGATTTCAGTTAACATGACATTTTTACATAAGCGGTGCAAACAACCGCAGCAGACATTGGGTTCCACGCAAAACCGCAGACCGTCCGCTCTTATATTTTTCTGTCACTTCCGTACTCTCTGCAAAAATGTGTTCAAAATCCTTACGCATTTCCTTCACTGCATCACAGTTGTATAAAAAAGCTCCATTTTCAAAGTGAAGATACAGGCTGCGATAATCCATATTGATCGTACCACAGGTTGCCACTTCCCCATCACAGACACACTGCTTCGCATGGATAAATCCAGGCGTGTACTCATAGATCCGCACACCCTGACGAACAAGACCTGCATAATATGAACGTGTTACTTTATAGATCAGTTTCTTATCCGGGATTCCCGGCGTCACGATCCGTACATCCACTCCTCTCTTTGCAGCAAGCCCGAGTGCACGGTTCATCTCATCTGTGATGATCAGATACGGTGTTGTAAAATAAATCTCCTTTTCTGCATGCGCAATAAGGTTCATATAAACACTCTCTCCGACATGTTCATCATCTAACGGACTGTCCGCATACGGCTGGATAAAACCATCCTGTTTCGCCTTATAATCGGTCTTTGGCAAATACTTCCGGTAATCCTGATCTGTTTTTTTCACGGCATTCCACATTTCTAAAAACATAACCGTAAGGCTCTTTATGGCATCTCCCTCTAAACGAATACCGGTATCTTTCCACCTCCCATATGGATGTGTGACATTAAAATATTCATTTGCCAGATTGTATCCTCCGGTAAATCCCACCTTGCCGTCAATTACCGTAATTTTTCTGTGATCGCGGTTATTCATAAATACGGATAATACCGGAATGATCGGATTAAACACACGGCATGCAATGCCGTTTTCTTCCATACGTTTACGGAAATCATGATTGATAAATCCGATACTTCCAACATCATCATAAAAAATACGCACCTCGACGCCATGTGCTGCCCGTTCTTTTAAGACATTGAAAATTTTTTCAAAAGATTCCGCCTGCTCGATTGCATGGTACTCCATAAAAATAAAATGTTCTGCTTTTTTTAATTCCACAAGCTGTGCCTCTAATCCCTGTGACGCATCTGCGTAAAATGACACATCCGTGTTATGGTATACTGGATAATGCCCGTATTTCCAGATATAATCTGACTGGTTTGCAATCGACAAATCTTTTTCCTGCAGTTCTTTTGTGACCACTTCCTCACTGTTTAAAAAAGGAAATAGTTCTTCATCGATCGATTCATAGCGTTTTTTCATACTCCTTGTCAGATTCGAACGACCGAATAATAGAAATACACACAGACCAAAGATTGGAAAAGCCGCGATCAACAGCATCCAGGGCACTTTAAATGCCATATTTCCATGTGTTCCATAGATTGCAAAAACAACCCCGACGGCAACCAATGTAGAAAAAAGCGAGATCGCCGCTGAATAATGATTCAGCCATAAAAAGAGACTGATGATCCACACTACCTGAAGCAAAACACTGATTCCGACAAAAATCAATCTGCCTATGCTGTTTTTTACTGATGTTTTCTGTTCTGTTCTCATAATATTGAAAAATACCGCACAGTATCACTCATGCGGTATTTTTATTCTCCATTTCCGACTCAGTTTTCCAAATGAAAACAAAATCTTTTAATTGCGTCCATTCATTTTTTCTTTTACATTCGCATTCACTTTTCCAAGATATCCTACCAGTTCATCCGATACCGTGACAATACGCTCTGTCGCCCGATTACACTGATCAACGATCTGCTGGAATTCTTCCATATTCTCTGTTGTTACTTTTGCACTGTCAGCATTCTGCTCTGCAAACTCTGTCAGAGATGTAATTCCACTCTCGATCACAGCTTTATGATTATCTAATGCTTTTACTTCTTCACTGATTCCATCTACTGCATCGCTTGTATTTTTAATTTCTTCATTCAGGGAACGGAAAATTTCTTCCGTGTCATGAATCTTTTCATTCTGTTTTACAAACGCTTCCGATACTTTCTGCGTAATCTCCACACTGACGTTTGAATTGTCGATCAATGTGTTGACAATCTGATTGATCTGCTCCGTTGACTCTCTTGACTGGTCTGCTAAAGTACGGATCTCCTCTGCAACAACTGCAAATCCTTTTCCATGCTCTCCGGCTCTTGCAGCCTCAATGCTTGCATTTAACGCAAGAAGGTTTGTCTGATTAGAAATTCCGGCTATGATCTCTGTCGCTGTGCGGATCTCCTGTGCTGACTGATTTGTCAGATCGGTCTGCTGTCTTACATTTTCAATTGCAACGCCGCTTTCCTTGCTGATATTTACCAGTTCCTCCATGATTGCTTCGGCCGCTTTATTACTGTCTTTCATATTCTCTGCACTCTGCGCCAGCATCGATACATTTTCAGCAATCTCATCAATCGTTCTGCTGATCGCGTCGATTTTCTCTTTCATATCAACGGTGTGATCTGCCTGAGATATTGTATTATCCGTAATAGTCGTCACAGCCTGTTCCGTCTGATCCAGGGAAGTTGTCATACTCTTAAAAATATGTTTGAAATTCTCCGAAACCTCTCCTAGTTCCTTTGTTGCCTTTTTAATTCCCAGTACAACCTGTGAAAAGGAAGTGATCGACTCCTGAAATGTACGAACAAGCTGTCCGATCTCACCATCTTTCTCCGCGAGTTTGTTTACTTTTTTCGCAACGCCACCGGAAACTCCAGCTTCTGTGCCGTCACCCATAAGCTGTCTGAACGCATCCAAAAGTGTTTTGATTGAGGCAAAAACTGATCCAAAAACAAGTACTGTTGCAAGGCAGATCAGTATCATCGCAACCATCGTACCGATCACACCATTTTTCAGCAACTCAAGTACAACGATCTGCCATACCGCCATAATCAGGAAAAATACAATAAAAACACCCAGTAATTTTTTCCATGCCATTTTTTTTGTGTTATCCATTTTTATCCTCCGTCTGTTTTATTTTCTAAGATTGTCCTGCAATAACCGGGGAAGTCTGCATTGATTTCTGCATAACTTTATTCTCATACATTGCATGATCTGCTTCACGAAATATAGCCGCAAAAGAATCGATACAATCCGGCTCATGGAATGCAATTCCTCTCGCAATCTGAATTTTCTGTTCATATTTGGTATTGTTTTTGTTGAAAACAACAATGCCGTTATCGAAGTTGCACAGTAATTCCTTACATTCATTCTGTTCGGCCTGCTCGATAATGATCACAAATTCATCTCCTCCGATACGGTATACAATATGGTCCTGAAAACCTTTTTGTATCAGTCTGCTTGCATCCCGGATCAGCATATCTCCAAATTCATGTCCAAAATTGTCATTGATCTTTTTAAGGTTATTGATATCCATGACCACCACTGCATATTTAATTTTCTCACTGGCTGCACGCTTATCTAATTCATCCACATACTCTTTATATGCCGCCTTATTTGCAACACCTGTCAGTGCATCCGTATACGCCTGTTCATTCACATAATCAATATAATGACGCAGATGATTTACCATCTGCTGTACACTGTCCGCAAGTACACCGACTTCATCTTTCGATTCACAGTCAATATTGACCTCAAGATCACCCCTTGCAATCTTCTGCGCAGCTTCTGTAAGTTCCTTGAGCGGGCGTGTCATCTTTCTGGTAACATGGATTGTGATCAAAACAGAAAAACACATTATGACTATCGTTGAAATCAAAAACATGCGGATCATACGGTTACTCGACGCATTGATTTCTTTTGCCGGTGCGGTAACAACAAAAAGCATACCGTTTTCTAACTGTCTGGCAGTCATTTTCTTTTTTATGCCATCGAGCTGATAACTGACCAGACCATTCTCCGTTCCTTTTTTCATCAGTATATTTAATACTTTTCTGAGTTTTCCATGTATATTTTTTTCATCAAGTCCTTCCGGATAATCATGGTGATAATAAATTACATATTCTGTTCCCGCCAGGAAAGCATAACCGCTCTTATAAATCTGTACAGAATCCACTTTCTCTTTCAGCAGTGCCATATCAATATCCATGCCTAAAACACCGATAAAATCTTCGTCTCTGTATATCGGCACCACATAGGAAATAATCCAGTCATTTTTATTCATATTATCATATGGTTCCATCCAAAAAGCTTCTTTTTTTTCAAGAGCCTGATAATACCATCCGACATTTTGCACATCATCTTCGCTATATTTTGAAAAATCCACCAGGGAATCCTCGGTAACTTTACCATTTGCATCCTTGTACCAGAGAAAACCTGTCTGTGTACCAGCAAGTTCCGGATTTACTCTCATGTAAACCCCACGTGATCCTTCTGTATTTTTCACAGTGTGCAAAGAAACTTCCTGCACCTTTTTTACAAAAGCATCCTCATTCTCTGCGTCTATACCATCAGCTCCAAGATTGCTATATTGTTCTATTGTATAATCCCGAATCAAATTCACGGACTGTTCAATACTTGTCAGCGTTGCATCGATCTCATGTGCCTTATCATCACAAAACAGATTCATAAACTGTGTAGATTCCTCATTTACAAGTTTATGTGTGTATAAAAAACCAACATATCCAAGTGACAGCGCTGAAAGAATTACACAGCCTACCGTCAAAGCCAGAAATTTAGACTGTAAAGACCTCATCGGCATTCCTCTCTCTCTCTTCTTTCTGATATAGTTCTATTATATGCATTTTGTCAGATATTGTCAAAAAATATCACTCTTTTTTGTATGTATTTTTAATACTTTCAACAATATTTTCTTGATTTTTTTTCATAAAACAACTAAAATTTATTGTGGTATGTGGTCATACCACAATAAATCTGGGCAATATAAAGGAATTATATGATATGGAATTTCAAAAACTAAACGCACCATCACTCAAAGAATTATTTATATCCGAACTTGAAAATATGATCATTTCAGGCAAACTTCCGATTGGCACAAAACTCCCATCCGAACGCGAACTTGCCACATCCATGCAGGTTTCACGCGCAGTCGTCAACTCCGGTATTGCAGAGCTTGAAAAGAAAGGATTTGTCGTGGTCAAACCGCGCATCGGTACATTTGTGGAAGATTACCGCCGGAATGGAACTATGGACACTTTAGTTTCCATTATGAAATATAACGGCGGCTCTTTAAGCAATGACGAAATCCGTTCCATACTCGAGGTCCGTATTCTCTTTATGAACCTTGCAGCACGCCTTACGATTGAAAAAGCAGCTGACGCAGAAATCGAAGGACTTTCTTTTTATCTGGAAAAATTAAAAAATGCTGCGACACCAGAAGATGCTGCCACATCTATCTTTGAATTCAGTCATGAGCTGGGTTTTATCAGTGGAAATATGCTGCTGCCGCTGTTTTTTATCTCGTTTCGCGACCTTGTGTGCAGTCTTTGGGTACGATATGCCAGAAAATACAGCATCGAAGAATTATACCAGAGTGCCTTATCCATTTATAATTTTGTGCGTACAAGAGATACCGATGGTGCTCTCCATTACATAGAGACTTCCACCACAGAATGTATCAGCGGAAACCGCACGATCTACTGATCTCATAGAAAAAAGCCGGACAATCCGGCTTTTTCTTTTTGATATCTGATTCTATTTTGCAAACTGACTGTTATACAACTTCGCATAAAATCCGTTTTTCTCTAACAGTTCCTCATGTTTTCCCTGTTCCACAATATTTCCATCCCGCATCACAAGAATGATATCTGCTTCCCGGATTGTAGAAAGACGGTGTGCAACGATAAAACTGGTACGCCCCTTCATCATGCGCGCAAATGCTTCCTGGATCTTGATCTCGGTTCTCGTATCGATTGAGGATGTCGCTTCATCTAAAATCAGCATTGGAGGCAGACAGAGCATAACTCTTGTGATACAAAGGAGCTGTTTCTGTCCCTGTGAAAGGCTTCCACCATCCTCCGAGATCACAGTGTCATATCCCTTCGGCAAACGTTTGATAAAACTGTGTGCATGGGATGCTTTTGCAGCCGCAATGATTTCTTCCTCCGTGGCATCCGGTTTTCCCATCGTGATATTTTCACGGATTGTTCCACTTCTCAACCAGGTTTCCTGCAATACCATACCATAATTGCTTCTGAGACTCTTTCTGGTCATCTCATTGATTGGCGTCCCGCTGACACAGATCGTTCCGCTGTTTACATCATAGAAACGCATTAAAAGGTTAATGAGTGTTGTCTTGCCACAACCTGTAGGTCCTACGATCGCCACACGCTGTCCTGGCTGTACGGAAAGATTAAAATCTTCGATCAGTTTCTGCTCCGGTGTATAAGAGAAATGTACATGGGACAGTTCCACACTTCCGTCCGCCTTTTCTAACACTTTCGCATCAGCTGCATCCGGCTCCTCGACCGGCTCCTCGATCAGTTCAAACACGCGCGCTGCACAGGCAAGTGCGTTCTGCAGCTCGGTGATGACACCGGAAATCTCGTTGAACGGTTTTGTATACTGGTTTGCATAACTTAAAAGACTCGATAACTGCCCAACTGTAATGCTTCCTTTGATGGCAAGAAACGCGCCGACAACACCAACCGTCGCATAGACAAGACTGTTAATAAAACGTGTTGCCGGATTCGTGATGCTCGAAAAGAAGATGGCACGCAGGGAATACTTCTGCAGTCTTCCGTTGATCTCATCAAACTGCTCTAATGCCTCATCCTCATGGGAAAATGCCTGTACAACTTTCTGGTTTCCAACCATCTCTTCGATGAAAGCGGTCTGTTCGCCTCTTGTCTCGGACTGCAGTTTGAACATGGAAAAAGTCCTTTTGGCAATAAAACTTGCAACAAACAGTGATAACGGTGTAATGACAACAACTGCGATTGTGATATTCACACTGATCGTCAGCATAAAGATCAGTGTACCAAGAATCGTTACAATTCCGGTAAAAAACTGTGTAAATCCCATCAAAAGACCGTCCGCAAACTGGTCGACATCCGCGATAACACGGCTCACCACTTCGCCGTAAGAATGGGAATCAATGTATTTCAGTGGTAAATGTTCGATCCTCTCAAATGCTTCTTTCCGGATGTCACGGATCACATTATAAGTGATCTTATTGTTACATGCATTCATGACCCACTGTGCGGCTGCTGTGAGTATGATTACAACCGCCATGCGCTCTAAAATCACAAGGATTCCTGCAAAATCAACCTGTCCTTTTGTGATAATCAGATCTACTGCACGTCCTGTTAAAATTGGAATATAAAGAGTAAGTGCCACGGTAACAGCTGCAAGCACGATCGATAATCCAAGATAAAACCAGTATCTTTGAATGTAATCCAACACTTTTTTTATCGTTGTCTTCTGCTGGTCTGTCACTACTTTTTTCATGCCGTCTTACCTCCCTCCTGCTTTTTAAACTGTGAGTTGTAGATTTCCTGGTATACCTCACAGCTTTCTAACAGTTCTTCGCTGGTTCCAAGTCCGACAATCTTACCATCATCAAGCACAATGATACGGTCTGCATGCTGGATCGATGCTGCTCTCTGGGAAACAATAAAGACTGTCGTCTCGCCCTCCATCCCGCGGATGGCTTTTCGAAGTGCGGCATCCGTTGCAAAATCAAGTGCTGATGCACTGTCATCTAAAATGAGTATCTCCGGTTTTCTGACAACGGCACGCGCAATCGTCAAACGCTGGCGCTGCCCACCGGAAAGATTCCTTCCACCCTGCTCGATCTCAAAATCAAGACCGCCTTCTTTATTGTCGACAAACTCTTTTGCCTGTGCAACTGTGATCGCACGGATCAGATCTTCTTCTGTCGCATCCGGATTTCCCCATTTTAAGTTTTCACGGATCGTGCCATGAAACAATACTGCTTTCTGTAAAACTGTGCCGATCTTTCCACGCAGTTCTTCAAGAGGATAATCTTTGACGTTTTTTCCATCCACTTTGACAAAACCGGATGTCACATCATAAAACCGCGGGATCAGATTGACCACAGAGGATTTTCCGGAACCGGTTCCACCGATAATACCGATCGTCTCGCCTTTTTTTACATTAAAGTCAATATCTGTTAAGGATTCCTCCCCGGCACCTGCATAAATTAAGCCTGCATGGGAAAATTCCACGGCATACTCTGCTTCTTTTGATCTGTCAGAAGCATCCTTCTCTGCCTTGTCCGCATTCTGGTTTGATCCATCCGTAATAGATGACTGCATCTCAAAAATAGACTGGATGCGGTTTCCACACGCGATAGATTTGTTAATATTGATGATCAGGTTTGCAAGTTTCACTAACTCAACTAAGATCTGTGACATATAATTGATCAGCGCCACCACTTCACCCTGTGTGATATATCCGTTATCAACACGGACTGCACCGGTCCAGACAAGCACTACGATTGCACCGTTGATGATCACATAGGTAAGTGGGTTCATCAGTGCAGAAATCTTTCCGACATAGATCTGTGCCCTTGTCAGCAGATCATTATTTTCATTAAAATGTACTGTTTCATCTTCTTCCTTATTAAAAGCACGGATCACCCTGCTTCCTGTTAAATTTTCCCTTGTGATCCCAAGCACCTTATCAAGTGCTGCCTGCACTTTTTTGTAAAGTGGAATACTGATCAGCATAATGCCAAAAACAATCACGGAAAGAAGTGGAATCGTAACAACAAATACCAGTGCCGCTTTGATATCAATGGTAAATGCCATGACCATCGCACCAAATACGATAAACGGAGAACGTAAAAACAGACGCAGTACAAGGTTCACACCATTCTGCACCTGATTGACATCACTCGTCATTCTCGTGATCAGTGTCGCCGTTCCAACCGTATCCATCTCTGTAAAAGAGAGGCTCTCAATGTGTGCAAACAGCGCATGGCGCAGTTTTGTTGCAAACCCGACTGCCGCTTTTGCTGCAAAAAACTGTGCTGTGATTGAGCAGGTCAGACCGATCACGGCAAGCAGTACCAACACCATGCACATTTTCATAATATAGGACTTGTTCCCCGAAGCCACACCGGTATCGATGATCGCCGCCATAACAAGCGGTACGATCAGCTCAAAAGTTGCTTCAAGCAATTTAAATAGCGGTCCTAACACACTTTCCTTTTTATATTCTTTTAAATAGACCAGTAACTTTTTCATAGTATTCTCCATTCTTGTGCTTTTTTCGCACTTTTCCCGAATGTTTATTTTTTAATTTTTTTCATTTGTTGAAGTCCAAAAACCCCCCCCCCGCCGATGATAAAGAACAGGATGGAAAAATCATGAATCGACATTGCAGGCTGCGGTGTATCTAACGTAGTCGGTCCCATGATCACTGCATAAATAGAACCGATCATTAATCCAACGATCAGAAAGATCGTCTGCGCCCGGAAATTCTCTAATGCCTTGCGGATCACCTTTACAATGCTGAAAATACCAACTAACACCCCACATCCGAATACAAATACGGTTGGAAAACTCTTTAAATTCAAATGCAGGATATCCTTGATTGCCGTCACGATCGGCAGGTAAAGTCCCATAATTAAAAGCAGTGTGGAACCGGAAATACCAGGAAGCACCATTGCACAGATTGCAACTGCACCTGCTATAAATACATAAATGCCTGTTCCGATGGTCAGATGCTCTAAATTCACGCTGCTTCCACCGCCAACCGGATTAAAATAAGTGATGGCACATACAATGGCTGCTCCAACCAGCACGATGGGACAATATGCATATTTCCCTTTTAGTGTGTCCAATTCTTCGCGGACTACGATTGGAATCGCAAAAATAATAAATCCGATAAATAATGAACTGATCGCATAAATATGAGATTCAAAAACATTTGCAAGGATCAGTATTGCAAGGATCATTCCGGTTACCCAGCCGATACCGAGCTTAATCAAAAAGAAAAACGCTGTTTTCTTTTTTTCCATATTTCCCGTGATCAGATCATCGATTGAGTCAATAAACTGGTCATAAAATCCAAGCAGAAAAGCCACGGTTCCACCGGACACTCCCGGGACGCTATCTGCAAGAGCCATACAAAAACCTCTGATAAACTGTATTAAATACATACGGTTACCTCTTTCTTTCTTTATTAGTATTTACAGGTGCCATCCGCACACCATACTGCCTATTATAATCTTTTGGCTTCTGTTTTGTCTAGTATCGTAAACATTAATGTTTGGTTTTTGTATCATTTATTTCAATTTCTCCGCGTAAACACCAAAGGCAGGCAAGGTTTGGCACCGCCATCACGAAATTAAAAAGATCCGAGATTCCCCACACCACATCAAGGGTGATCACAGTGCCAAGATAAACACACATCATATAAATGATCTGATAAATACGGACACCTTTCTCCCCAAACAGATACTTTACGGCGCACTCACCATAAACATTCCAGCCGATGATCGTTGCAAATGCAAATAAAACCAACGATACTGACAACATCTCATCGCCCCACACCGGCAGTTCCCGGAATACAGCAAAACACATCCGCTCCCCCGGCACCCCCACATAATTGCCCGGATGAGCGATCATGCTTGAAACCGAGGCGATCCCTGTGATTGCACACATAACGACCGTATCCCAGAATGGACCTGTCATAGAGACAAGTGCCTGATCCTGTGGGGCAGCATGCTGCGCAGTCGCCGCTGCCATGGGGATAGAACCAAGTCCAGCCTCATTTGTAAAAAGTCCCCTGGAAATCCCGGTTCTTAACCCTGTGATCACTGTGGTGCCAACCACCCCGCCTGCCGCCGCCTCCGGCACAAAAGCAGACGTTACGATCATTTTTACAGCCTCCGGGATCACCGTATAATTTTTTATCAGAATAAAAATACATCCACCTAAATAAAATGCACTCATAACCGGTACCAGCCAGGTACATACTTTTCCGATCTGACGGCTGCCTCCGATGATTACTTTCCCTGCCAGTACTCCCGCCACCATACCAACAATATGCGGCGATACCGGTATCTGTTCCGTGACTGCAGCACTGATGGAATGTGCCTGCACACTGCTGCCGATTCCAAGCGACGCTAATATTGTAAACACGGAAAATAAAACTGCAAGCCCCCTTTGCTGCATGCCCCTCTCCAATACATACATCGGACCGCCGATCCGCTTTCCGTCTTTTTGTGTTTTACGGTACTTCATGGACAAAAAACATTCTCCATAACAGGTTGCAATTCCAAGCACTCCGGTAATCCAGCACCAGAATACTGCGCCTGCTCCACCAATTGCGATTGCAGTGGAAATACCAATAATATTTCCCGTTCCGATTGTTGCCGCTAATGCTGTCGCAAGTGCCGAGTAGGATGTATTATTTTTTCCGGAAAAACTGAGTCTGATTCCCCGCGGGATCTTACGCTGGATAAAGCGCAGACGAAATGTAAAATACAGATGTGTCCCAAGAAGGAGCAGAATCTGCCCCGTAGCAGCAAGCTGACTGATTTTTTGCATAAAATCCCCGTATACGGATGCCCTTGTTCCAGTATACGGGGATTTTGTGTGAATCATTCTTTAATTTTAGTATCTCCTCTTCCATATTTTGATGCGATCAGCTCATCAAGTTCTAAAATCCGTTCTTTTATATAAGGAAAAAATATCTGATAACCGGCGCAGAGTTTATTTTTTCCATATACACCTTTTTGCTTCTCTCTCCATCTGCGGCACCCACCGCGGCAAAGTGAAAAACTCGGACAATACCTGCACGAAGCTTCACTGCCTGACCCCGCACTGCTGCACGCAGCAATACTGTTTTTCACAAAATCTTTCGCCAGTTTTGACCGGATCATCTTGCCACCCGAATCGTCCACAAAAAAAACCAGGAATTAAATCCCTGGCTTTTTCCATCTCTATTCAACCCTATGCAGTTAATTTTTTCCTCTGTTCCACCACCTGTGCCAGCAAATCCAGCCCTTTATTGCAGATCACGGTATACACACTTCCAAAAATGTTTGCACCGATACGCAGAATCACCGCATTCTGCAGTCCAAACAATCCTGCCGCGATCGACAAAGCACCAAAGGTATTGAACGCCGTCTGCCAGGCATAGCCGGCAGAATAACCAACTCCGATTCCTCCGATCATGCCGATATACGGATACATGGATTCCGGAAGAACCAGATATAATACCATAAATAAAAGACTTCCCACAATATTAAAAAGTCCTCTTTTCTCTGCCCTTCCCATGCAGTCATCCGTAAATGGCAGACAGACTGACATACAGGCGATTCCCGCCCACATAGCTCTTGGAAGTCCCAACAGAGACATCACAAGCATTGCAGAGGAAACAATGAACGTCAGTTTTACATACCAGCGGTTTCTGGCAGAGGAAAGATCAAATTCCCGGAAAAGATCTAAAAAAGTTCTCCTGTATGGTCTGTTTTTCTGATTCTTATAGAAAATTACCATACAGATCACCATTCCGGCAAGCAGTCCTTCCACGCGCAGCAGATATGCATGTCCGCTCACGTCATATCCTTGTAACAACAGATATCCGAGCACAAACGTGGAATGATTGTACATGATCACATTGTGACATCCTAAGATCATCAGAAGCATGATACAGACTATGTTTACCAAAAAAGCCGGGATGGGTGAGAGCATATTGCTAACCCGCGGTCCCGCGATCAGGATTCCAAAAATACCGGCGATCGAGAGCAGTCCATGCGTGGTTTTGATTCCAAAATCTGCCTGGCGCAGCACCAGCACTGCCAAAAGAACGGTCACACCAACCACACTGTTTTCCGATCCAGTCAGTTTACTGTATAAGGTCACAACCGCCACACAAAATACCATCACCAGATAGACCTTAAAGTTATAAATTAAGATATGACGCCTTTTTTCTTTTTTGTCTGTTGTATTTTTAATGAGCTGTTTTGAACCTGTCGAACTGAGCTGAAGCTCCTGATAAAATGTCATAGTACTCTCTCCCAGTATAATTTTCTATATTTTTTACAAAGTAGAGAGTACTATAACGCAATCTTTCTAAAACGTCAAGATTTTATCGCACTCCAAAACCTTTTCAATGCTTTTCTTCCCACAAACTGCAAAATCCTGTCTGCTAAAAAACCAATGATACCGAGTGTAAAAATGCCGATAAAGATCCAGTCCGTCTTATAATAAAGTCTTGATGTGTAGATCAGATATCCGATTCCCTCCGATGCCGCTAACATTTCTGCCGCCACAATGCAGATGATCGCTCCGCTTAATCCCAGACGTACCCCGGTAAAAATATTCGGAACTGCCGATGGGATGATCACTGTAAAAAATGTCTTTACCCCGTCTGCACCAAGCGACTCGGATGCCTCGATCAGTGCGTCGTCCACCGTCCGCACCCCTGCGATCGTGTTGATCATGACCGGAAAGATCACTGCGTAAAAAATCAGTGCCACTTTCGATTTTTCCCCGACTCCAAACCACATCAGAAACAGTGCATAATTCTGAAACACAAATCCAATCCCGCGCTCTCTTACCAGAAGTTCATTGACACATGTTCCATCGATGTAAATATCTCCACTGTCCTGATGTTCCAGTCCTGCGATCATGCGGAGAATCGTCGTTTTTCCGCTGCCACTCGGTCCTAACAGGGCAACCAGCTTTCCTTTTTCAATGCCAAACTCTACATAATCGGATGCTTTATAATTTCCAAATGTTTTGTTTATGTCTTTTAATTCGATATACATATCCGATCTCCTTTTGCTGTGTGATTGTTTTCTGCTTCGACGTCTTGCTTGATGTATTTATATACCAGTTTTGTATAAGATTCCACGACTGATTGTGTAATCGTTTGCATGGATTATGGTGTTTTCCTTATTTTTCCAGTAAAAACAGCTGTTTTCTTCTGTCCTTCCCTGTTTTGGTTTATTGTTTTTCAGTTTTCACGAAAAAGAACTCCTCCTGACGGTTTTAAACCATACAGAAAGAGTTCTCTATGTTTTTGTTACATCTGCCTCACTCCACACATCTTGCGGTATACAAGCACACCTGCCTGCATGGAATCGATCCACACGACATCCCACTGTGGATTTTCTCCTTTTGAAGCCTTAACTTACCTTTTTATCTGGCTCCTTTTTACCTTTCCTTTTGTTTGTTCAATGGCTATTTTAGCTTTCTCCTGTTTTCTCTCAGATATAATATTCCATCCGGTTTGCATTCTCCACTAACGTACAGCTCTCCCGGATCATCAGTTTTCCTTCTAACTCCGTCCGGACGATTCCCTTATGTCCGCCACTAAGACGATCAATCAGCAGATACAGCGCAAACTTTCCCATTTCTTCCTTTGGAAGACACACCGTAGTAAGCATCGGTCTGGTATACTGTGCCTCCTCAATATCGTCACTGGAAATAATGGATGGAACGTAATAACGGTTCTTATATTTATTCAGGCATTTTAACATGCCGATGGCGATCATATCATTTGCACAGTAAATGGCAGTCGGCGCATCTCCTCTCTGGATCAGGCGTTCCATCACGGCATAACCTTCCGCCTCCGTGTGTTCTGCCTCGATCACAAAGCTGATATCCATATCGATTCCATATTGAAACAACGTGTCCTGATACCCCTTATAACGCGACTCATTATGGCAGTCTCCCACATAACCGATCTTCCGGTGCACTAATCCGATCAGATATTCCACCGCCATCGTAGCAATCCGTTTTCCGTCGCAGATTACCTCATCCACCAGATAGTTGGGCGAATTGCGGTTGACGGACACGATGCTCCGGTATTTTGTCAATAGATATTCAGATTTTTAATCCTGTCTGTCTCCGTCCCCATAACACTCACAAAACCGCGCTGCAAAGGACGGTTTTTCCCCTGCCACATACAGATGCGCCGTGCTGCCAAATTCATTCACACGAAAACTTGCGATCCCTTTTCTGCGCTCTTCCGTGTAAATACTGGTGATCGAGCTCGGTGCCGCACACAGCCCATGCCACAAAACCATTGGAGATACGTTTAACAGGTGACTTAACATCACACACTCCACCCCGAAATGACAGAACAGAACGATCGTGTCATGATTTGCCTCATTTACACGGTAATACAGATTATCCCGCTCATAACCATGCCGTTTTAACAGGGCATCCAGACCATCATAGACCCACTGGTAGGCTTCTTCCACATTTCCATTTTGCATAATATCCGTCTTATCCCAACGCTCCCTGTCATAAAGATCCAGATCCTTTTCCATATCCTGTGGCAACCAGTCCCAGCAGATCGACTTTTCATTTTTCACGTCAGGTCTGTCAATGTGTGCTTCAAATTCACGAAGCCAGTCTAATGTCTCTGCCATCCGGTTCATTTTTTTCAAAGTACATCCGGCAGTATCCTGTGCCCGTCCCAATGGTGATACATAAAATGCTTTTACCTGCAATTTTGACAGGTATTCGGCTGCAAGTTCCGCCTCTCTCCAACCGGTTTTTGTCAGTGTGTCCAGTTCATAATTTGGATCGCCGTGTCTTACAATTATGATTCTCATGTGTGTTCCTCCTGATTTTTTAACTATCGCTTTCTCATTTTTATGATATACTCGATTTATGACAAAAGCAATGGCGTACAAAATCCTTGGGATTACCCCCGGAACAGATTTTACAGAGATTAAAAAGAAATACAGACAACTGATGCACCGGGTACATCCTGACGCGGAAGCATTTTCTACCAGAGCCTATGATTTTACTGCACAGGAGATCAATGAGGCTTATGATTTTTTGCGCAAAAATAGGACAAATTCCTTTTCCGGACAAGTTACCAAAAATACTACATCTGGCAGGAAACAGCACGGAAAGACCGTTTACCACCAGTCTTACCGGGAGGAAAATACCACAACCGGCTCCACAGCAAAGCAGATGAAATGGAATGCTCCGCTCAACGAAAATGCGTATACCACACGCACAGTCTATCATTACGCCGAAGATGCGGATGGCGGGATCATCGGCAGTTTTCCCGCCGCCACAGGAAAGTATCTCTGGATCTTAGAAGAAGATTTTCCCCTGTTTTTAAAAAGTATGTTTGAGTGCAGCAAACGCCTGCTCGATGAGGTCGACACACAGATCCGTCGGGAAAATGTCTGTCCAAAACGGCTCAAATTCCATGCAGAGCTCTCCTATCTGTTAGCCCAGCAGTTTATCGACGTGACATCAACGCTCAAACAGCTTTTGACACCGGAAGTACTCCCCGACGCTGACATTTATTCTATCGTCTCGATGTTAGAACTCGCTGCAGATGCACCTGTGCTTTGCTCCGGCACGACTTTATATCCGTCCCACATCCGGAATCACAGGCTCTTTTTAACGACAAAATCCGGCAAAAATGCCGGATATGTATCATTTCGGGATGACCGTCTGTATTATATTATCATTCCGCTGTTTGAACAGAAACGCGCACAGGTAAAGATTGAAATTTCAGCCGCCCAGGACCGGAAAAGAAGCCGCCCTGCCGGGAAATATAAAAATCTTGATTTTCTGATAAAAATCCCCCACAACAATGCAGGGACATTCCCGGAAAATATCAATCTGCAGATTGAGGGACTGCTGGCAGAATATGCAAAAAATTAATCATATATACATAGATTATTTCTCTACAGAACCTTACGTCCATTTGCTGTCAGCTTAAAAGTCGTGCCTAATATTTCCGCTGATTTTCTGCAAAACATCATACGCTCAGGAAAGATTTCAAAATAGTCATACATAGAACAGATATTTTCATCAATCTGAAGATTCAGCGCAATCACAGATTTATCTTCCGCAATCTTTAATTTTGAATCCGTAACCGAATAATTTACCCTGTCATGAATATCGAAAGCAGATCTTTCTTTTTGTCGCACATGGCTTCTTCTGACATCTGTTTTATCTGCTATAATAAGTGCTGCAGATATCACATCTACCGGACTCCCCGTTGACTCATCATGATTACCAATGGCTGATACAACCGTTATCCGGTCCTCCAGTGCCATATCCGTATCTTTCAGAAGTTCGTTTGCGAGAAGCGCTCCATATTCTGCATGATGTGTTCTGTTAATTGCAAGTGCAGATCTTTCACATTCATCTGCTGATAATGTGATCTGCCAGCAAAGCTCACTATCCATCATATACTTTGCCACATAACTTAAACCATTTGTTCTTTCATCTAAAAATGGCTTATCAATCTGATTAGGATCGCCAAGCAGTATGATTTTGGTTCCCTTTCCGGCTCTCGTAATAATCCCTTTTACCTGATTCGGTGTCATATTCTGTGCTTCATCGATAATTAAATACGTCTTTGCAATGGATCTTCCACAAATAAAATTTAACGCTTCGGTCTGAATAATTCCTCTTTCAAACACCTCTGTTATTTTGTCACTTAATTCCGCTTCATCTTCATATCGTTCCTTCTCATCCGAATCGAGAATCTGCTCTAAATTATCAATCACAGGTCTCATCAATGGTGCTATTTCTTCTTTTTCATCACCCGGCAAAAAACCAATATCATCATCAAACTGTGCATTAGGCCTGCATACAATGATACGGCGATATTCTTTTGATGGATTGTTATATACTTTTTCCATTCCGACTGCAAGTGCATAAAATGTTTTTGCAGTTCCAGCCATCCCCTTAATAATCACAAGTGGTGCCGTATCTGCATCTGTCACAAGTGCTTCCTGCATAAAATACTGCCCGACATTTCTCGGTGAAACTCCATATGGTTTGCTTTTTCTATACACCAACGGAACTACTCTTCCACCTGATACTCTTCCAAGAAGCGTCTTTTTAGAGGATTGATCAGGTTTTAAAATTACAAATTCATTTTCATGAAATTGAGGTGTACTGCGATTTCCGTCCTCATCACTCTGATAAGTGTCATCAAGAGAGATTCCCTTCTTTCTAAATTCTTTAATCATATCCTCAGGAAAATATACTTCTGTTCTGCCAGTATATTGTGCATCATCATCTGAAACCCGTTCTCTTTCAAAATCTTCTGCTTTCATTCCCAGTATCTGCGCTTTTAAACGCAATACGATATCTTTTGTGACAAGTATAACCTGACTATCTTTTGCTGTATCGGCAAGCCTCATACATACTTTCAATATCCGGTTATCCGGCTTATCATCCGGAAGATCAGATGGCAATTCTACATTTACAAAATTTTTTTCTATTCTTAAAATACCTCCGCCATCAAGTTTCACTCCCTGTAATAAATCTCCCTTTTGTCTGTACCCTTCCAATTTTCGAACAGCTGCTCTTGCATTTGCCCCTTTTTCGCCCTCTGCTTTTTTCAGCCATCCAGTTCTTCTAATACTACCAGTGGCAGTACCAGATTATTATCCTCAAAACATTCAAGAGCATATGGTGCCTGAATCAATATATTCGTATCTATTACATAGGTTTTTATCATATAATTGGACTCTCCTTTACATTTACCCTCAAAGCTTATATTAAATATATCAGACAAAGTCATCCTGCTCTATCTTTCAGCCGTGTAATTTATGTAAATTTTGAGTAAAAATATTTATTTTTCTATACAGAATATCCCAATTTTCTTTATTTTGATCCATGTAAAATCATTGTAAAAACCGGGTATGGAAATCCTCTGTTTTATAAACAAATCTTAAACAGATTTTTCCAGTTCCATTTCATCATTCATCCCGGTAAACCCGAACTTTTCATACAATGGACGTCCCATCTCGGTAGCCTCCAAAGAAATCGCATCAATTCCTTTGTTCTTTGCATCCGCCACCAGAATTTCCAGTGTGTGATAAGCAATCCCTTTTCTCCGGTACGCCGGATTTGTATACATATTCATAATATACGCTTTCTTTCCTGTCTGGTTATGATAAGTAGGCATAACCTTAAAATAACTAATACCGCCCGCACCAACGATCTGATCTTTATCGTAGACTAAAATTGCAGTATGACTGCCATTTCTTAAGGCTTTTTCATAATAATCTCTTGACTGTACCGCAACTTCTGACATATCTGCCTGATCATCCAACTTATTTGCGGCTCTTAAAACTTCGATTCTTGTTGTAACTAAAATGTCTATATCTTCCAGTGTAGCTGTTTTATATGTGAAATCCATGAATACTCCTGTCATTTTTTATTATTTTATTATGATGCAGCATTTTCTGACCGTGATCTGCACTCACCTTGTCATACGGTCTTATTATCTAATAATTCTAATATTTTCTCCCCTGATTTTCAAACTTTTTATGCTTTTATTTTCTTATTTTCGTACATCGGAACAAAACAGACCCGGCTTTGTGCAATTTGACATTCAAAAACTGGAAACCATCTTTTGACACCCGAATCCTATGAATGAAAAAAGAATCCTGTCATAAACAGGATCCTTTTTCATACATCGCTATCCGGAAATATTATCCTTTCACCGCACCAACAATTCCATTTGCAAAGTTCTTCTGCAGAACAAGGAACAAAATTCCAGTCGGCAAAGAACAAATCAGCACACCAAGCATCAGCACGCCATAATCAATACTGTAACCCACAGAAAGATTTGCAACTAACATCGGCATCGTCTGTGAAGTATCTGACATCATAATAACCTTCGGCCAGAGATAATTGTTCCACGCATTCATAAAAGTCACGGTAAGAGCTGCCGCATAAGTTGATTTCATGGTCGGCATGAAAATAGTAAAGAAAATTTTAAATTCGCTCAAGCCATCAATTCTTGCAGCCTCAATAATTTCCATTGGGAAAGATCTTGCGCTCTGTCGAAACAACATGATCAAAAATGGGGTGGAAATCGTCGGCAGAACATATGCGATCCAGGTGCTCGACAACCCCATTCCGGAAAACAATTTAAATAATGGAATCAGCGTTGCAGCAAACGGAACCATCATCGCAAGAAGTAAAATATTCATCAGTCTGTCCTTTACCTTGTCGTGGTAAATCTCAAATCCATATCCCGCGATCGAGCAGATAAATAACGACAAAACACTCAGAATGGTTGAATAAAACAGTGAGTTAAAAAAAGCTCTTGATACATTCTGCATCTCTGTCAGTTTCGTCACATTCTGTATGAAATTCATTCCAATCTTGAAAGTTTTCCTACTTATATCATTATTAAAAATAGGGGAATTTTTACAGCCCCGAGTTTGTTCATATACATTCATTATTTCTGCATAAATTCAAACACCGCCTCTTTCGTCGGAATCGCAGGGATTCCCCCTCTCTTTTGCACACACAATCCAGCAACTGCATTTCCCAAAACAGCACACTTTTTGATTTCTTCCCATTCCATTTTTTCAACATTCTTATTCATGGAAAGGATACTGCATAATACGCCTCCCCAGAATGAATCACCTGCCCCAGTCGTGTCGACCGCATGTATCTGAAATGCTTTGATGATTTCTTTTCTGCTTTTTGTTGCCATAAGAACGCCCTGTTCTCCCAATGTAATGGCAACCAGCTTTGGTCCCATGGCAAGGAGTTGATCTGCAGCCTGCTCATAACTTTTCGCCTCTGTCAACAGAGTACTCTCTTCATCCGATACCTTCATGACATCTACCAATTCTATGACAGATCTCATTTTTTTCACTGCATCCTCTTTGCTCTTCCAAAGAGACGGTCGATAATTCGGATCATAGGAAATAAGTGCCCCCGCTGCTTTTGCCATTTTTACCGCTTCAATCGTTGTACTTTCTGCCGGTTCATCTGTCAGCGATAATGATCCAAAATGAAAAATTCTACAACCTGAAATTAATGTCTGATCCAGTTCTTCTTTTTTTAACTGTGTATCTGCACCCGGTTTTCTTGCAAAAGAAAAATTCCGTTCTCCATTTTCACCGATTTCCACAAATGCCAACGTTGTAAAATAACCCGGGTCTTCAACAATAGCATCTGTATTGATTCCTTCCTTTTGCAATGTCTTCTTTAAAAATTTACCATGCATATCGTTTCCAACTTTTCCAATAAAAGATGTGCGATACCCAAAGTGGCTTGCAACGGTTAGAAGATTTGCCGGAGCACCGCCGGGATTCTGTTCGAACAATTTTCTCCCATCCTGACTGTGTCCTGCTTCCGTAAAATCAATCAGCAATTCTCCCAATGCCACGATATCAACTTTTTCTTCCATTTTTCAGTTCCTCCACAATCTCGTTATAACGTTTTTTATTTAACCGGTAGAAAAATAATACAACCGCAGTCACAATCCACAGTGCACCTGGAATCGTCGTAAATGCATGTTTCATAATTGAAAGTACAATTGCATTTTGTGTCTGATTTGCAATATAACCATATTTTCCAAGTAATCCTGCTAAAAGTGCTGTTCCAACTGCCATTCCGATTTTATTTCCAAGTGAAATAAATGCATACTGAAAACCATCATTTCTAAGTCCGGTTTTCCACTCCCCATATTCCACACAGTCTGGAATAATTGCATAGATTGCGGTATTAAATCCAGAGAAAAAAAACTGTGTGAGACCAGATAATGCATAAAAAATAGCCGGTGATTCTTTGGCATTGAAGAAAAACATAGACAACATGGAAATTCCTGTAAATAAAGCAAAGAGAGATGCTGTTCTTCCTTTGTTATTCAACTTGCGGAATAATGGTTGAAAACAGGCTGCCCCGATGATAGAAGGAATAATGATGCACATCGAATAAGTTGTGTAGTAGGAGGCATTCCCTTCCACATATGTAAAGTAATACAGAATATCTGCGTTTCTACCATATAATGTAAATCCAAATAATATCTGTCCTGCCAATGCAAGAAGATATGGTCTGTTCTGCATGACTGCTTTCAACTGTATCTTTACAGAAATTTTTTCTTTTTCCGGAGTAATCACTGCCTCTTTCGTCTTCGCAAAGCAGAAGAAATGACAGGCTGTAAAAATACATCCATATATGACCGCAACCGTCAGATATCCTGTCTTTGCACTATGACTGCCGAATTTGCTGAGCAGTGGAACTGTGATAATATTTAACACACCAATTGCAATCATCGCTGCAACCGAACGGGATGTATTTATTTTTGCACGTTCATCAATATCCTGTGTCATAGCACCACACAAGGTTCCATATGGAATATTCACACAGGTATACCCCAAAACCAGCAGACAATATGTAATTACCATATAAATGATCTTTCCATTCTGTGGCCAGTCGGGTCTTGCCCAGAATGTCATAACAAGAAGAATC
>ERZ779865.313-NODE-313-length-44683-cov-6.863673_pt1 | contig 44683 bp, 42 predicted proteins | sample MGYA00433088_ERZ779865 | MGnify/ENA primary metagenome ERZ779865 (study PRJEB29588, sample SAMEA2151703) | human gut metagenome | biome: human gut; feature: human-associated habitat; material: faeces | place: Denmark | collected 2008/2010 ... | reverse complement strand
CTTTGCTTTTCAGCTCCTTGATGAGCTTTTCCTTGCCTTTGATGCTGATGTACTGGGGCGTATAGCCGTGCTCCACATCAATGCCCAGCTGGGAAGCCGGCAGGTCCCGGATATGGCCCATGCTGGCCGTTACGGTATAGCCGCGGCCCAGGTATTTGCCAATGGTTTTTGCCTTGGCCGGAGACTCCACTATTACCAGATTCTTTTGCATAATTGTTTTATTTCTGATTGGAATCGGCTGCAAATGTACAAGATAATCTTTAAATAAAACAAATTGCCTTCTTTTTTTATACATTTGTACGTAGTTATTTAAAAGCTGACACAGATATGGAAGAAATAAAGAATCTGATTTATGCAGGCAAGGTAGATGACGCCATCCAACGATTGAACGCTTATATACAAGAGCACCCGGAAAGTGATGAAGCCTATTATTTATTGGGAAATGCCTGGCGGAAAAAGGGTGACAACCGCCAAGCCCTAAATAATTATCTGGAAGCCATTCACCGGAATCCGGACAGTCCGGCCAAGAATGCCTATGATATGCTGATGGATATTCTGGATTTCTATTATAAAGAAATGTATAACCAATAATATAAAAGAGGATACTATGAAAAATATAGGTAGATGGATATTGGCTGTAACGGGTATATGGCTGGTACAGTTACTTTCGGCTCAGCAACTGCCGGAAATCCGGATGGTGGATATTCCGGCGGGTTCTTTCTATATGGGTGGTGAAGGTACTGGAGAAGATTATGATGAACTGCCAATTCATAAAGTAAATATCACCCATCCGTTCAAGATGAGTATGACAGAGATCACTAATGCGCAGTTTGAAGCTTTCCGGCCGGAACATAAGGCATTGCGAGGGAAGAACGGCCTTTCGCTAGAAGATGATGAGGCCGTGGTATACGTCAGCTATGCGGATGCAGTGGCTTTTTGTGAGTGGCTCAGCCGGAAAGAAGGGAAACACTATCGTCTGCCTACCGAAGCGGAATGGGAATATGCCTGCCGGGCAGGTACGTATTACTTATATAATACGGGTGACGGTTTGCCAGAAGCATATCGGAAGAATCAACAGACGGCCCGCGACTTGAAACCGGTCTCGCTGAAGGTAGGACAAACACCACCGAATGCATTCGGACTTTGTGACATGCACGGGAATGTGGAAGAATGGTGTCTGGACTGGTATGGCCCTTATTTGCCGGGCGAGCAAAACGATCCGGCAGGTAGAATTACGGGTGATTTCCGGGTAACACGTGGCGGCAGTCATAATACGCCGGATAAGTACCTGCGTTCGGGCAATCGGATGGCGATGATTCCGGAAGACAAGCACGCCCAGACCGGTTTCCGGATTGTGGAATCGGAGTTTACACCGGTAGCAACGGTTGTACCGGCACTTCCTCCTTATAATCAGCAAGAGGTCAATCAGACAAATTATACTTGGACGGTAGTGAAAGAACCGGTATTCAAAGCACCGGTTCCTTATGTATTGGCTCCGGAACCGGGTAGTGGGAATCCTTTCTTCTCCCATAATCACCAGCCGGCTATTACTTGGTGTGATAATGGCGATCTGCTGGCAATCTGGTTCTCGGCAGATGAAGAAAATGGCCGGGGCATGGTGGTACTGGCTTCCCGTTTGCGAGCGGGAACGGAACAGTGGGACCGTTCTTCTCTCTTCTTTAAAGTGCCTGACCGGAATATGACAGGCTCGGCTTTGTTGAACGACCGTCAGGGAACGTTGTATCATCTGAACGGTGTGGAAGCGTCGGGCGACTGGCAGAATCTGATGATGGTGATGCGTACCAGTCGGGATAATGGACAGACCTGGTCAGCCCCGCAAATCATTGCTCCGGAACACACCAAACGTCATCAGGTCATTGCCGGGACAATCCGTACTCGCGAAGGCTGGCTGATCCAGCCTTGTGATGCCGGACCGGGCAGTCACGACGGGGCAGCCATTCATATCAGCAAAGATGGAGGCAAGACTTGGCAGGATCCGTGGGACGGGAAACCGCTGCCGGAGTTTAAGGAAGGAAATACGGGCTCGACGATAGCCGGTATTCATGCCGGAGTGGTTCAATTGAAAGATGGTTCGCTTATGGCGTTGGCACGAGGTAACAGTATCTTGAATAAGGAAGGAAAATTACGGATGCCGATGAGTATCTCGAGAGATATGGGAAAGACGTGGACGTATTATGCTTCCGAGTTTCCTCCGATTGATGGTGGCCAGCGTCTGGTCTTTATGCGCCTGAATGAAGGTCCGCTGTTACTCATTTCGTTTACCGACCATCCGTTGCGTACGCCCGAAGCCGAACGTGGCCTGATTTTCCCTGATCGGGAAGGGAATAATTACCGGGGTTATGGTCTGTATGTCGCTGTATCGTATGACGAAGGCAAGACCTGGCCGGTAAAACGGTTGCTGACAGATGGTACAACTCGCTTCTTGGATGGTGGTGCATGGACCAAACATTTCCTGATGGATGCGACGCATGCTGAACCACGCGGTTATATGGCAGCCACACAAAGCCCGGACAATCTGATACATCTGGTGAGCAGCCGTCTGTATTACTGTTTTAATCTGGCTTGGATTACGGACGGACAACATATACCTGATAAGTCGTTTTAACTTGTTGGGAAATACGGAAAATAAAGTTACTTTTGCGAAGTAACGGATCGTAAATATCAAAGGAGGTCTATATGGAATCAACAGAACTTGAAAAGATGAAGATGGAAATCATTCGCGAGGTGGTGGAGACCGATAGCAGGGAATTACTCCAGCAGCTGAAAGATGTAGTGGATGCCTGGAGAGGCAAAAAAGGAAAAGTTGTTGAGGAAGAAATTCCACCTTGCCAGTTTACAATTAAAGAACTGGAGCGTGAAATAGAATTGGCGGAAACCAGTGGACCGGGTATTCCGAGTAATGAGGTGTGGGCTAAAATGGAACGCAAATATCCTGAGCTATGCAAGTAATTTGGTTTTCCAAAGCATTAACGCGTCTAATGCAATTGTATGAATATGGGAGATTTCATTTTGGTCAGAAATCAGCCGTGAAATTAATGGATAGTATCCGGTTCGATTCGGAACGTCTTGCTTTCCCAATTTAGGCTCATTAGAACCACGCCTTTCTCATTTGAATTTGCCTTATCGCAGCCTGGTGGTACATGAGCATTACAAACTGGTTTATCGGGTATCCGAAGAAGAAGATACGGTCTATGTCGTGGCCTTATGGGACACGCGCCGCAATCCGCAGGATATGGATGCGGATTTATCTGATGACAGCGAGTAAAAACAGAAGTGTTTCCCTTGAATCCGATACCACACACGCCGAACCGCGTGGCTACATGGCAGCCACACAAAGCCCGGACAATCTGATCCATTTAGTGAGTAGCCGGCTGTATTATTGCTTTAATCTGGCCTGGATTACTGATGGGCAGCCCGTTCCTGTTGCTTTTTGAGCTTATGGACGGCATTCTCTAACGATTCGGTCGGCTCGATGATGTTATAATCTCCCCAGAATTCCTCGTCGGCAAAGTCTTTTACCCGGTCGGAAAGCGAATGATTCGACTTGAAAGAGGCTTTATACGGAATATTTCCCGTGGCCGGCCGGTTGTCGGTCGCTACCATTTCAGAGACGATGGTGTAGGTGGTCGAGAACAACCGTCGTTTCCAGTCGCATTTGAAATGGATTTCATTACGTACATAATTTATATAGGAATGTCCTTCGTGCTCCCGGTAAGTGACTAAGAAAGACACTTCCATGGGTTTGAAGCGAAGGCCGAACGGCTTTTTCCGCAGAATGGCTTCTGTGGCTTTGTCCAGATCGCTCATGTCGAGGTTGAATTCGGCCCGACTGATCGACAACCGTTCTTGGTCAATGTATAGCAAGCCTTCATACAGGGCAAACGACAAGACTACTTGCGGATAGAAACGGATCACATAATGCGGCCGTTCGTTTAGCCAGGTGATTTCCTGCATCTCAAAGGCATAGCAGGGCATAACAAGCGGATCGAGTACTAAATCCGGATTTTTAGCGATATCGACAAACACTGGCAGCGTAGGGCCGCCCAACAGCTTGACCACTAATGTATCGCCCGGCTTCGGACTCAGCAGTTTTCTCCCTTTCAGTACTTGTACGCGGTCGTGCTCGATGTTCTTCTGCGTATATGCTGTCTTGTAAACGTCAATTACCGCTTCCGAGATCGAGATGTAGCGTCTTCTTTTCTGGGCTGTCTCCCGGTAGAATCCCGTTTGCAGTGTGGCAGACTGGGCATAATTGCTGCTTACCCGTTGCATGGCTTCTTCAACGATGAAACGGGCATCGCCGCCCCGCACGATCAGGTCGCTGAGTTGTTGGGTAGTAGGTGTCAGGTAGATTTTCAGTCCGGACTGGTCGAGCGAATCAATCGGAATACGTTGGTTCTTGTAGCCTACGTGTGTGAAAAGAATCTGTCTGGCGTGCAGTGACCGTTTGATCTTGATAGAGAACACGCCTTCGCTGTTGGTAACGGTGCCGATAGGCGTTCCCGGTACGGTGACGTGCACAAACTCCAGTCTTTTCCGGTCGTTCTGGTCGCGCACCATTCCTTCGATGGTGACATACCGGCTGGTATCGGTCGTGACTTGCGCTCTTAATGGTTCAACAAAATAACCGGCCATTAAAAATGTTGCCAGCAGAAGATGAAAGAGTGATAAAACAGGAGACTTCATAATCGTATCGTTTAACGTGTGAAACAAAGCCGGATAGCCCGACGGAATGATCGATTCATCTTCAACAATTCAGCCTCATGCCAAATATACGAAAAGAAAAGAAGAAAAAAGAATGATTGTAAAAATATTTGGAGGGGAATCTTTAGTGTCTGTTCATTATTTTATGTTTATATATATTCTCCTCATATATCCCACAAACTGCATGTTCTGTTTGGGCATCATTCAGAATTTATCTACCTTTGAGCACTTTAGGAGAAGATCGGGGTACGCTCTTCCCTGAGGATATATGAAAATCTGAAAAAGCATGAAGATCGTTTTTCTATACTTGTCGTTACTGATGTGTTTGGTGTTGCCGGGTTGTTCCGATTCGGAGCCGGAGATAATGGAAGAAGAGTTGCCGAACCGGACTATCCTGGTTTATTTGGCGGCCGAGAACTCGTTGTCATCGTTTGCTCTGGATGATTATGATGAGATGCTTTCCGGTATGGAGTCTGTCGCCGACAATAACCATCTGCTGGTTTATGTGGATGTAAATAAGGACAAACAGGGAATGACGGCTTTACCCAAACTGGTTCACATTGGGAAAGACCAGACAACGGGTGCGGTACAGGAAACTGTTGTGTATGAATATCCGGAACAGGACGATTCATCGGTGACGGTCGAACGGATGGTGGCTGTGTTTAATCGGGCATTTACGGCTTATCCGGCGAAGAGTTACGGACTGGTTCTCTGGTCGCATGGCGATGGCTGGTTGCCTGTATCCCGGTCTCTGCGTTCATTTGGTCAGGATGGTGGCAGCAGTGGTCCGCAGATGGATATCTTGGATTTGGAGAAAGCCGTGTCGGAAGGCTGCCGGTTATTAGGTGCTTCTTCCCGTTTCGACTTCATCTATTTCGATGCTTGTTTTATGCAAGGAATTGAAGTGGCATATCAGTTCCGCAACTATACGGATTATTTAGTGGCATGCCCGTTGGAAACACCCGGACCGGGTTCTCCTTATGATTTAGTATTGAAGCCGTTGTTTGCCGACAGTCGGGCGGATGTCGTAGGTATGGCCGAAACGTATTACGATTCGTATGCGGCCCTTTATGCCGGCGGAGTAGGCGGGAGTAATGATCACTGGACTTCGGGTGCTGCTATCTCGATGGTGAATACGTCGGGGCTGACCTATTTGGCGGAGGAAACCCGCACCATTTATCAGAATCATGCGGATGAAATTTATGCTTTGACCGAGGCCGACTTGGCCGATGTACAAGTGTTTGATTCGGACCGGCGTTATGGCGGTGTATACAAACAGGCTTATTATGATTTTGGCGATCTGGTTAAACACATAGCTTCCGACGACGAATACAGCCGCTGGTCGTTGGCACTCAACGAGGCGGTGCCATATAAGGCCAGTACGCCGACTTGTTATTCTGTGTATTATGGTGGTTGGGGCGGTAATATGCCCATTCTTTCTTTTTCTGGCCTGTCGTCTTATTTCCCGTTCCAGCAGGATACAAAATATGCCAGCTGGAATACGTATTATAAAGGTTTGGCATGGGCCGAATATATCGGATTGTGGTGAGATAGTTAATTATGAATATGCTACGTTGGTTTTGGATAACTTCTCGGGGAGTACGGCTTTCTGTAATGTTGAGCAGCTTTATAGGAGTCGTATATGTGGGTATTTCGTTAGCCTTTGTTTATGTATGTAAAATGCTGATGGATATAGCCACGGGCGATGTCCATGCTCGTATGGAAGTGTATGTCGGCCTATTGATATGCTGTATCGTTGGACAGATCTCCCTTTCTGCCATTAATACTCGTTTATCTGTTTATAATGATGTTCAGCTCCGGAATAATCTTCGGTATCATTTATTCTCTCATTTACTTGATACAGCATATATAGTTGATCGGAAGCGACGTCACACAGGAGATATACTTAATCGGCTGATTGAAGATGTCAGGATTGTAACTAATGCGATTGGCCAATTATTTCCGTCTTTATTAGTAACAAGCGTTCAATTTATTGCCGCCTTCTTTTTCCTTTTGTCATTGGAGTCTCGTTTAGCTATAGTTGTGGTACTGATTATGCCGTTATGCTTGGTCATCAGTAAATTGTTTTATCGGAAAATGCAACAGATGACATTGACTATTCGACAAACGGATAGTCGTGTTCAATCTTATTTACAGGAAAGCATACAGCATCAAACTCTTTTACAGACGTTAGAACAAACTTCCGTAACAACGGGATTTCTTCGTACTCTTCAGGGTGAACTTTATGGGCAAGTCATGAAGCGTAACCGTTTTTCTCTTTTTTCACAGGTACTTGTTCGCTTGGCATTCTCGACAGGTTATGTCGTTGCATTTTTATGGGGTGTGCATGGCATTGCCTCGGGAGTAATAACCTTTGGAACCATGACGGCTTTTCTTCAGTTAGTAGGACAGGTACAACGTCCGTTAATGGACATGGCCCGTTTGGTTCCGGGCTTTATTACTGCAACTGCTTCTTCCAAACGGTTGATGGAACTTGAGAAAGAAGATACGACAGCCCATGTGCCTCCCGTAAAATTGGAAGGATGTATCGGTGTTAAAATTGAGAATCTTTCTTTTTCCTATCCAGATAGTTCACATCCTGTCTTTGAAAGATTCTCATTTGATTTTAGACCGGGAAGCCGGACTGCTATTGTTGGTGAAACCGGGGCCGGCAAAAGTACATTGATCCGTTTGATTTTAGCCTTGCTGAAACCAGATCAAGGATATTTAACTATATATAATCAGAAAGAACAAATACCGATCTCTGTAGCTACTCGTTGTAATTTAATATATGTTCCCCAGGGAAATAGCTTGTTGAGTGGTACAATCCGAGATAATCTTTTATTGGGCAATCCACAAGCAACAGAGGCTGATATTTGCCGGGTGCTGAATGTAGCTGTAGCAGATTTTGTGTATGAATTCCCTCAGGGATTGGATACTCCTTGTGCTGAATTAGGAGAAGGTTTAAGTGAAGGTCAGGCACAACGTATAGCAATAGCGCGTGCACTTTTACGTCCGGGATCCATTTTGTTGTTCGATGAATTCAGCTCTTCTTTAGATGAGGAAACGGAAGAGGTATTAATGCGAAACCTGACTAATTTTATGCCAGGTAGAACCATGATATTTATCACGCATCGTTCTAAAGTCACTGAATATTGTGATCAAGAACTTCGAATTTTCAAGAGATAGAGAGTTTATTCACTCTTTTGGCTTCATGGTTTCTGTTAATGTATGATCTATTCTAAGTTTTATTAAAAGTTAAAAATATGAGAGTCAAGCTTTATTTTCTTATGACATTATTGCCTCTATTCTTTTCTTGTAATAATGAAGAGGATAATTTCAATTCTTTTCAAGAATTAGACAATGAGCAATATTCTTATTATGTGGCAGAAGCATTAGATGCTATGAATATGCCACGTCCTGAAGGATCTTATAATTATCCATGCTTACCGGGTATGCCTTCGTGGAAAGAATTAAACAGTGGTGAAGAAATGAATATGGCTTGCCATGTGCCTGATGATGTATTAAATAATCAAACGACGCAAGCCGTAATTCAGGCTATGTGGGAACATCCAAAATTCAAAGATCTTATAGGGTTTAGCAGTAATTCGTCTATACAAGAATCTTTAAACAACGTTCTGCTTGATTGGAATATTTATTTAGAATTGACGAAACGGTCAGACGCTGCTTCTTGTTTGGTTGAAAGGTATAACAGAATGCAACCGACGAAAGTGTCGCATACTTTTTACAACAACTCCCTACAACTGCTTTTATCACAAACAATTTTCCTTGAGCAGTTATCAGCAGATGAAAAATTGTTGTTGGCAAAAGAAATGGTGGAAAGAAAGGCCTCTGTTGAAAAAGTATTAGAGATGGAGAATGAATCTTCTTCTCTGGATTCTTTCTATTTTTGTTTAGTCCGAATAATGGTTAGTTGCCAGTATGCTCCGATGATGAGTTGGATAGAGAATAATGAGGCTATTCAGCAATTTGAAGAATCCGGAGATATATTTTTCCTGAGTTCAGAAATGCGCAAAGATATTTTAGATTTAAGTATTGACTTTATAAACAATAATTGATTCATCTCCCTGGTGAAACGGGTACAATTATTATTCCTTAGCTAATTCAATGGAAGCTCTCAAACGGTTGATAATAAGTATTCTCCGGAACTTTCTTCTACACTTTTAGTGCAAGGTGTAAGCCTCTTAATATAAAGAAAGCTTGCACCTTGTACGAAAGAAGTTTTTCTCCAGATCAAATCCTGGTAAGGTTGACAAATTAAGCATAAATCTCTATCTTTGTCACCATAAAATAATTAAAACCATGAAACAGATATTTTCACAGGTAAAGCCTTTACCACTTTCACACCACAGCTTCTTCGTAAGTTTTTTGATAAGCCTATAAAACCTCAAAAACCCTAAAATAAATAGATATGAAAACCTTTATTTTATTTCTCAGTTTATTCGTATCTGCCTCGTTGTTTGCCCAGAATTATGAGCATTTCGAAGTAAATGATTCGGGAAGCATTATTTTCCTAAGACTTAAAGCATCGGATTCCCCTGCGCCGCGAAAGATCAATCCGGATATGAATGCAAGGGCTTTCCGGACAGTGAATAATGTAGCGTGTATGCAAAAAATCGTACCGATTTTTCAAAAACATTTTGCTGGATTGACCGGCGACGAATTGGCGGCATTAAAACCTGTCGAATACGTCCTTCAGTTCGATAAAGACTTAAAGGTTTGGAATTTCGGAATGCATTTCCCGAAACAATCCGACCCCGTTGTCTTGAAATACGAAGCCAACTGCTACCATTTCGGGAAAGAATTGATAGGTTTCGACTTGTCTCCATACGTAATCCCCGCAACCCCGGAGCTCTTTGCCGGTAGCGACTATCATTTCCAGCTGTTTATGCCCATGCGTTTTTCTTCCCAAAGAATAGTATGCAAAAATAATTGTCAAATTTTTGCGGATTTAGGGTCGCAATCAAAAAATTTTTTCGCCGAAAGGTTTGTTTCCGAAAGAAAATGGCTAACTTGCACAGCGAAACGCCCGGTTAATAGATAAAGCTTCCTGAGAGCGTCCCTTCATTCGGCTTGTTGCATTACACCATAGTTTTTTATCAACATTAAGTCCGGAAGAACCTACATTCAGCATCTCCCTGTTTAAATAGATTCTAATCATTAAAGGAGATTTGCCATTCTTGTTCTCGTAATTGGATCGAACATAGAACGAAACTTTAAAAATCATTCTCATAATAACTAATCTTTTTTACGTGGTAACTTTACCACAAAGTTCGACATAATCTATTATGAATTAATGATTTACAAGGCATCAATTTAGTACTCATTTCGTCGTCTCTGCTACATTTTTGTGACGGAAAAATTTCTGTAGCAGAAATTGTAGCAGAAATTGACCAAGATATGACTCCAACCGATGCTGGATGGTCTTCACTTTGAAACAAAAATATACGAAAAAAGTACCGTGATCAAATGATCATACGGTGCTTTGACTCCTTGAGTGAAGGCTTTCGTAAATACCTTCTTTTAAACTCATGGCGGAAGCTGGGGGATTCGAACCCCCGGTACGGTAACCCGTACGACAGTTTAGCAAACTGTTGGTTTCAGCCACTCACCCAAACTTCCAATTGTTTATGACTGCTGCAATTGTTTCGAATTGCGATGCAAAGGTAAACCTTATTTTTTAATAAACAATACTTTTGGCATGTTTTTTCGGAAAAAAGATGCTATTTTTGTGACCGATTCTGAAAATCAATTCATTAAATGTATGAACAAACGTTTCATCTTTCACCACTGGATCTGGATTTGCAGCATTGCGGTATTCCTGATTCTATTTTGTTGTGGGCTTTGGATTTACCGTATTATCTGGGCGCCAAATTTCTTTTCTGAAAAACCGGTGTATGTTTATATTGACGAACATAAGGACTGGGATCAGCTGTGTCGTGAACTGGAAGACTCGGCTGCCTGCCTGCATATCGCAAGTTTCCGTCAGTTGGCTTCGTGGATGAATTATGCCGGTCACCTAAAAACGGGACGGTATCGGGTAGATCCGAAGATGAGCAATCTGGATTTAGTCCGGCGTTTGCGGAGCGGACATCAGGAAGCTGTCCGGCTCACGTTTATAGGTGTGCGTTCGCGGGAAGAACTGGCCAGAAGAATGGATGAGGAACTGATGCTGAGCGGTGATGAACTGCTCCGGATGATGAACGATTCAGCTTGGTGTGATTCGATGGGGTTTAATAAACAGACCATTGTGGCGATGTTTATCCCCAATACGTATGAAGTATACTGGAATGTATCGCCCGAACGGTTTATGGCCCGGATGAAGCGGGAATACAAAGCTTTCTGGAATGACGCCAGGCGGCAGAAGGCACAAGCGGCAGGACTGACTCCGATTGAAGTATCGGTCTTGGCTTCGATCATCGAAGAAGAATCGGCGGCTGTAGATGAATATCCGGTCATTGCCGGATTGTATCTGAACCGGCTGAAAGCAGGGATCCCTTTGCAGGCCGACCCGACCGTGAAGTTTGCCGTGGGTGATTTTTCGCTTCGCCGGGTATTGGATAAGCATCTGGAAGTCGATTCTCCTTATAATACCTATAAATATGCCGGACTGCCACCGGGCCCGATCCGGATTCCTTCGATTCAGGCCTTGGATGCTGTCCTGAATTATACGAAACACCGTTATTTATATATGTGTGCGAAGGAAGATTTTTCTGGTCGCCATAATTTTGCGGTCACCTTGGCCGAGCACAATAGAAATGCTGCGAGATACCGTTCGGAACTTAACAGAAGAAAGATTTTTTAGGAGATTGCTTTCAATGTATAACAAAAAACGTATCTTTGAAGGTTGAATAAGACATTAATATCATAATAACATGGGAAAACATCTTTTTTTAGGGGATGAGGCAATTGCCCAGGCGGCTATTGATGCCGGTCTTTCGGGCGTATATGCCTATCCGGGAACGCCTTCTACTGAAGTAACCGAATATATTCAGAATTCTCCGGTGGCTCGTGAGCGGAAGATTCACTGTAACTGGAGTGCCAATGAGAAGACAGCGATGGAAGCTGCGTTGGGAATGAGTTATGCCGGAAAGCGTTCGTTGTGCTGTATGAAGCATGTCGGACTGAATGTGGCAGCCGATTGCTTTATGAATGCAGCCATGAGTGGAATCAATGGCGGTATGATTATCCTGACAGCCGACGATCCATCAATGCACTCTTCGCAGAATGAACAGGATAACCGTATGTATGGCAATTTTGCCATGATTCCGATGCTGGAACCTTCCAGCCAGCAGGAAGCGTATGATATGGTTTATCATGGTTTTGAACTATCAGAAAAATTAGGATATCCGATTTTGTTGCGTGTGACAACACGTATGGCGCATTCGCGTGCCGGCGTGGAAACACAGCCGATGAAGGAACAGTTGCCGATGTATTGTCCGGAAGACGGGCGGCAGCGCTTTATCTTATTGCCGGCCTTAGCCCGTCAGCGCTATAAGAAACTGATCGCGGCTCAGGAAGTATTCATGCAGGAATCGGAGAATTCTCCTTATAACGTCTATTTCGACGGACCGGATAAGTCGTTGGGTATCATTACTACGGGTATTGCATTTAATTATCTGGCCGAGAATTGTCAGAACGGATTCAAGCATCCGGTCTTGAAGATCACGCAGTATCCGGTTCCTCACGATAAACTGGAACGTCTGGTTGATACTTGTGATGAGATTCTGGTGCTCGAAGAAGGTTATCCGGTAGTGGAACAGCAGCTGAAAGGCCTCTTGAGCAAAGGCTTGAAGGTGCATGGTCGTCTGGATGGAACTTTACAGCATGATGGCGAATTGACACCGGATGCGGTTGGTGTTGCCTTAGGCTTGGAAATCACCGAATATTATGCAAAACCGGAAGTGGTAGAACAACGTCCGCCTGCACTTTGCCAGGGTTGTGGTCACCGGGATATGTATCAGGCCTTGAATGAAGTACTGGCTGAATACCCGACGGCAAAAGTCTTTGGCGATATCGGTTGTTATACTTTGGGCGCTCTGCCTCCTTTCCGTGTGATAGATACTTGTATTGATATGGGAGCTTCTATTACCATGGCCAAAGGTGCTTCGGATGCGGGTGTTTTCCCGGCTGTTTCGGTGATCGGCGATTCAACCTTTACGCATTCAGGTATGACCGGTTTGCTGGATTGTGTCAATGAGAATACCAACATTACCATTGTCATATCCGACAATGAGACGACGGCCATGACCGGCGGACAGGATTCTGCGGGAACAGGTCGCCTGGAATCTATATGTGCCGGTATCGGTGTAGATCCTGCACATATCCGGGTCATGATTCCTTTGAAGAAGAATTATGAGGAAATGAAGGCCATTATCCGCGAGGAAATTGAGTATAAAGGTGTTTCGGTTTTGATTCCGCGCCGTGAGTGTATTCAGACATTAACCAGAAAGAAAAAAGCGAATAAGAAATGAAAACAGATATTATATTGTCAGGTGTAGGCGGACAGGGAATCCTTTCGATTGCTGCCGCTATTGGTGAAGCTGCCTTAAAGGAAGGTTTGTATATGAAGCAGGCAGAAGTACACGGTATGAGTCAGCGTGGAGGCGATGTACAGTCGAATTTGCGTTTGTCGGATCGTCCGATTGCTTCGGATCTGATTCCGTTGGGACATGCCGATCTGATCATTTCTCTCGAGCCGATGGACAGTCTGCGTTATCTGCCGTATCTGAATAAAGAAGGCTGGCTGGTAACAAATTCACAGCCGTTTATCAATATCCCGAATTATCCGGATCTGGAAAAAGTCAAGGCAGAACTGGATAAACTTCCCCATAAGGTGGTGCTGGATGTAGAAGCCATTGCCAAGGAAGCCGGCTCAATGCGGGCGGCCAATATCGTGATGCTAGGTGCGGCTACTCCGTTCTTGGGAATTGAATATGAAAAGATAGAAGATGGTGTTCGCAGTATCTTTGCCCGTAAGGGAGAAGAAATTGTTGCCATGAACCTGAAAGCTTTGAAAGCCGGATACGAACTGGCTCAGAAGCATAATCAGTAATTTGTAAAGATAGAGTCGTTGGGCTCATTTTCCGGCTAACCAGGTTTCAGAACCATTCATCTGGCTATGAATTTCTGAAATCTGGTTCGTTTGTAGGAAAGAGCCTGGCTGGCTGTCAATGCATAATAAAAACAATAAAATAAATCTGATGAAGAAATTCTTGTTTATTACATTCAGTCTTTTGCTGGCCTGTGTGGCCTGGTCTCAAAATGATTCAAATGACATCGTGAAAGTGGGCGACTCTATGCCGGCCTTTACGATTGTGCACGACGACGGAACACAGCTGACTTCTTCTTCGTTGAAGGGAAAGGTCATTTTGGTAAACTTGTTTGCCACCTGGTGTCCGCCCTGTCAGAAGGAACTGGCGGCTGTAAAAGATCAGCTTTGGCCGAAATACAAAGACAATAAAGATTTTGTTTTGCTGGTGATCGGTCGGGAACATACGGATGCCGACCTGGCGAAGTATAACCAGAAGAAAGGCTTTGCTTTTCCGTTGTATCCGGACAAGAACCGGGCCATCTTTAATGCCTTTGCCAAAAACCTGATTCCCCGCAGTTATCTGATCGGGAAAGACGGCAAGGTCGTTTATACCAGTAAAGGCTATACAGATCAGGAATTTGCGGAGTTGATGAAACAAATAGAAGGAGCATTAAAGAAATGAACTATAAGCATGTACATGTCATTTATTTTTCTCCCACACACTCTTCGGCTAAAATAGCCCACGCCATTGTGGAAGGAATGGGGGCGGTTTCGTATTCGGAATCGGATTTGACTTACGGAATGCCTGAGTCGGAAGAAGTGGTAGAAAAAGAACTGACGATCGTGGCCGTACCGGTGTACGGTGGGCGTGTGCCCGATACGGCGGTAAAACGCCTGCAGAAATTTGTCGGGAAAGAATCTCCGGTAGTTCCTGTGGTTGTCTATGGAAACCGGGATTACGAAGATGCGTTGCTGGAATTGTCAGATTTGCTGGTGCAACAGGGATTTACGTTGCTGGCCGCTGCCGCCTTTGTGGGAGAGCATTCTTTCAGCTGCTCGCAATATCCGGTAGCTGCGGGGCGTCCGGATCAGAAAGATCATGATGATGCTTTCCTTTTCGGACAGCATGTGCTGGAAAAACTCGAGGCTTATCCTTCTTTGGAGGCTTTACCTCCTTTGAAAGTGAAGGGCAACAGACCTTACAAAGAAAAGAAAGCAGCGGCGCCGTCGGCTCCACTTGTCGATGCTTCCCGCTGTAATCTGTGCGGACATTGCGTGGATATCTGTCCGGTAGGAGCAATTTCCATACAGAACGGTGAAATGATCAGTGATCCCGTTCTTTGCATCAAGTGTTGTGCCTGTGTAAAAGAATGCCCGGAAGAAGCACGGACGTTCCCGAATCCTTTTGCTGAATACTTGTATAAGAACTTCAGCGCGCGTAAAGCCCCCGAATTGTTCTTATGAGACTTAGATTTCACGCCCTTCACAGAAAGTGATTGATTATTAATAAAATGACTACGTGTGTGAAGGGTATAAAAGAAATTAGTTATTGCTATATAAGGTATATAAGAGAGAATACCGGGTAAGATAAACGGGAATCGAAAACGAAACCGAAAGGAATCAATTTTGATTCCCGTTTATTTCATTTAAAAAGGTAGGCAGGAAAGAGAAAAAAGCCGGCGTCTTTTGTTGAAAAGCCGGCGTGAAATGATAAAAATACGCCGGCTTTTTCAGCGTGGACAATGAGCAGTTGAAAATTCTGAATTGCCGGTTTCAAAAACATAAAATAAGTATTTGTTTTTATTTAAATTGAGAGTGGTGCTGCATTGGCAGGGTTGTAATCTTCGGAGAATGGTTTGATGTATTTGGTCCTTTAGGGTGAGCTGTTTGAAATGTTTAAAATAACTTACTTTTACCAAATAATACACAAAATAGTTCCTGGGAAAATATAATTTATTAATTTTGACCCTCAAAGAGGAAGAGAGTTGATTGTTTTTTTGTACGGATGTTTTTGTTGTTAGAATAATGTAATATATGTCTCTCTTCTTTTGTAAGTGATTGAAATTTAGACTTTTGTAGAGATTTCAAAGCCCCCGAGGTTTGTCTATTTGTTAACGATTTAAATTTTTTTCTTCAGCTAAAATTCTTTTCATGATACAAGCGCCAATATTAAATTCTATCGAGTTTTTTACTGTCGTTTTAATGGATCATAAATGGATGAAGCTGTGACTTAAAGCTTGTTAAGTCTGATGTCCGGAAGATTAAATGTGTGGGTATAGGAAATAGTTTCTCATAAAAAAGTACACAGCTTGAGTTTGAGTAATTGTATAACCATAATTGACAACCATCTATTAATCATATTCAAATATAGATTTACTGATAGAAAGATATTCATTTGAATAAAGAATATCTTACATCGCCATTGTCTGATTAAACGCTTTCATTATATCCTCTTTTTGATTATGATAGACCCAACAAACGATGTCCCTCCCCGATGGTTTGCCATGCGTGTCACTTATAGACGGGAGTTAATGGTTAAGCAGTTATTGGAAAATGAGAAGATTGACTGTTTCATCCCGATGCGCTATGATATACGGAAATCAGGTCGCCAGAAAAAGAAAGAACTAGTCCCTGTTATTCATAATCTGATTTTTGTTTATACTTCACCTTCCCGTATTCAGGCCGTAAAAAAAAGAATCCCCTTTCTACAGTATATGATCGATTCCCGTACGGGTGAAAAGATCATCGTTCCAGAAAAAGAAATGAAGCGCTTTATTGCTGTAACGGGTTCGTACGATGAACAATTGCTTTATTTCAAGCCGGAAGAAGTTAATTGGCAGAAAGGAACGAAGGTACGGATTGTGGGCGGTGAATTTGAAGGGTTGGAAGGAACTTTTATAAAAGTAAGGGGCGCACGAGACAGACGGGTGGTTATAAGTATCCAGGGATTGATGGCCGTAGCGATGGCTACGATTCATCCGGATCTGATCGAACCTATAATGTAGGAATAAGATAATAGAAATACCCGGGGCTCTCAAACTTAAAACGAACGATATGGTTATTGCGGTTGATTTTGATGGAACGATTGTGGAGCATAAGTACCCTCGTATCGGGAAAGAAATTCCTTTTGCCATCGCGACGTTGAAGCGCCTGCAGGAAGAAGGACACCGGATCATTTTATGGACGGTGCGCGAAGGCGACTTATTGCAACAGGCCGTTGACTTCTGTCGGGAAAGAGGCTTGGAGTTTTATGCGGTCAATGCCAATTTTGCCGACGAGTACCCGGAAGAACCGGGTTATTGCCGGAAGATCAAAGCCAATCTTTTTATCGACGATTGCAATCTGGGTGGTTTGCCGGATTGGGGCATCATTTACGAGATGGTACAACAACACTGGACGTTCGAACAATATATACAACACCGGCTGGAAGAACGCCGGAACACATCGTCTTCGTTTTGGAGACGACTGACAGGAAGAAGATAAGATGGATACACACGCTGAAAATACAAAACGGATTGCTAAGAATACGTTGATGCTGTATGTACGGATGTTATTCGGCATGCTGGTGTCTTTGTATACTTCCCGAGTCGTGCTACAGGCGTTGGGCGTGGAGGATTATGGTATCTATAATGTCGTTGGGGGATTTGTGGCGATGTTTTCCATTTTGTCAGGTTCTCTTTCTGCTGCAGTGAGCCGTTTTCTTACGTTTGAATTGGGAAGGAATGATAAGGAGCAGTTGAAGTATATTTTTTCTACATCTTTAAATATACATATAGCATTGTCTATTGTTATAATTATTCTTTCCGAGACGGTAGGCTTGTGGTTCCTCAACAATAAGATGGTTATTCCGGACGAGCGTATGGATGCTGCCAATTTTGTTTTCCAGTGTTCTGTAGTTTCTTTTGTTTTTGGATTGCTGAGTGTACCTTATAATGCTTCAATTGTCTCTCACGAAAAGATGGGGGTATTTGCTTATTTAGGTGTTTTTGATATCCTGATTAGACTTATTGTTGTATTGTTTATTGCGTATTCGCCCCTTGATTTCGATCGCCTAGCCGTTTATGCTTTATTGTTGTTATGCGTTTCGCTATTAATGCAATTTATATATTATCTTTATTGTAGACGATCTTTTCAGGAATGTCACTATCAGTTTCAGATAAAGTGGCGTTTATTTAAAGAAATAGCAGGTTTTGCCGGTTGGAATTTTATTGGAGCTTCTTCTGCCGTATTGCGTGATCAGGGAGGAAATGTACTGTTAAACTTATTTTTTGGTCCGGCACTGAATGCAGTCAGAGGTATTTCATCGCAAGTAAATAATGCAGTGAATGCTTTTGTCGGAAATTTTATGGTCGCCTTGAATCCACAGATTACCAAATCGTATGCTTCCGGAGATAATTCTTATATGATATCGCTTATTTTTCATGGAGCCAGGTATTCGTTTTATATGCTATTTGTTTTGTCTTTGCCCATATTGATCAATACCGAATATATACTAGGCCTATGGTTAGGTAATTATCCTGAACATACGGTTAGTTTTGTACGCCTTGTATTAATTTTTAGCTTGAGTGAAAGTATTTCCAATCCTCTTATTACTTCAATGCTCGCTACAGGCAAGATTAAGAAGTATCAAATTCTTGTAGGTGGATTGCAGATGTTGAATTTCCCGCTATCGTATCTCTTTTTGAAGTTAGGTTTTCCTCCGGAAAGTATTTTAATAGTAGCTATCGTTCTTTCATTTGGTTGTTTGGTGGTACGCCTTGCATTATTGCGAAAGATGATCTTGCTCCCGGCAAAAAGATTTGTAAAGGAGGTTTATTTGAATGCTTTGTCAATATCTGCTTTGTCTATGATTGTTCCGATATTTTTTATTAATGTATTTTCTGTAAGAAATTTTGGAATGTTTTCATTGTCTGTTTGTATATGCTTCATCTCTGCTGCTTTTCTGATTTATTTTATTGGATGTGATAAATCTGAAAGATTATTCCTGACGGAAAAGGTCCTTATGGTGTATAGAAAAATAATGGTGAGATGATACAGGTCACTGACAAATCTAAATGTTGTGGCTGTACGGCATGTGCCAGTATATGTCCTCATAGAGCGATAAAAATGATTCCGGATGGGATGGGATTTTTGTATCCGGTTGTAGATGATGAGAAATGTACAGATTGTGGGCTTTGCGAAAAAGTATGTGCCTTTCATCCAGACTACGATAAGGATAATATCTTTGTGATTCCAGATGTTTACGCTGTTCGTCATAGAGATATGGTTGAAGTGGAAACGAGCCGAAGTGGTGCGGTGTTTATTGCTTTGTCTGATTGGATATTAGAACAAGGAGGTATTATATATGGTGCAGGTTATGAAGATCATTTCCGGGTTGTACATAAAAGGGCAACAAATAAGAATGAGCGGAATGAATTCAAGGGGAGTAAGTATGTACAAAGCGATCTGAGAGATACTTTCATTCAAATAAAAGAAGATCTGAAGCAAGGGTATAAGGTCATGTTCTCCGGAACTCCATGTCAGACATCAGGGCTGTTGTCTTACCTGAAATTCCTGAAGCAAGACACAACGGAATTATATGTTGTTGATCTTGTTTGCCATGGTGTGCCAGCTCCTTATGTATGGCGTGATTATCTTAAGTATATAGAAAAGAAACATCATGCAGAAGTAACTTCTGTTAATTTCCGTGATAAATCCCGACTGGGATGGGCCGCACATAAAGAGTCTTTCAGATTGAGGGATAAGTATATATACAGGTCCACCTATACAGACTTGTTTTATAAGCATATCATGTTCCGTCATTCTTGCGGAGTGTGTCATTTTGCGAATTTGAAACGTCCTTCTGATCTGACTATTGCAGATTTTTGGGGATGGGAAAAGGTGGATCAACATATAAATGCAGATGATAAAGGAGTATCATTGTTATTGGTTAATACGGAAAAAGGACGTAATCTATTTTCGGAAATAGTAAACCGGATTCATTATCTGAAAACCGATACGGAACACTGCATGCAGCCTAATCTGTTGCATCCTTCTTTGATTAGTCCGTTAAGGTCTATATTTGAACGGGATTTTATATCAAAAGGCTTCGTCTATTGTGCCAAAAAATACGGTGATATAGGAGTTAAATATTGGACCTTCAATTTGCTGAGAAGGGTGAAACATAAAATATGGGGATCATGAAAATCGGTATATTCACATTCCATTGTGCAGCCAACTATGGAGCCGTCTTGCAGACTTATTGTCTGCAGGAAGTTCTAAAAAGCATGGGACATGAAGTCTACATTATAGATTATCGTCCGAAATATCTTATAGAGCCATACAGAACGTTTTCTTATGATCCGACTTCTTTTGATTCATTTTTTGCTAAATGTAAAGGCTTACTTAGGGCTTGTTTAGTTACTCCTATTCGTTGGAAACGTAACCGGGCTTTTTCTCGATTCATTGATTCTCATTTAAATCTTTATCAGTTGAATTTGAACGATGAGTCAAACGATTTTGATGCGTTTGTCTTTGGTAGCGATCAGATTTGGAATCCGAAAATTACGGGTGGATTTGATAAAGTCTATTTTGGCGATTTCCCTGCTGCGAAAGGGAAAAAGCTGATTGCTTATGCAGCAAGTGCAGGAAGTATATCGAATTTTGCAGATGAAAACATCGATTATTTTTTATCTAGGCTTCAATATTTTGATAAAGTTACGGTTAGGGAAAAGTCACTAGCTGAATATATAAGTCATAAATCCTCCATCACTTCAGAAGTGGTGTTTGATCCTGTTTTATTGGCGGGGTCAACAGTCTTGTATAAGTTATTAGATAATAAAATAGAAAGACAAGGTCAAAAGCAACCTTACTTATTTTTATTTCAATTGACTAGAAATGATGATATCGCATCTTATGCAATAGCCGTCGCCAAATCTAAAGAACTTAAGCTGATAGAAATGGCCACAATGCGAGAATCGTTATTTAATAGTAATATGAAACAGACATTATCAATAGGGCAACTTATATCCTATTTTATCAATGCAACCTACATTATGACATCATCTTTTCATGGGACGGTACTTTCTATATTGTTTAATAAGCCATTTAATACAGTATCGATTAACGATAGTATAGATGAACGAGCATTGTCCTTATTGAAGGATTTAAATTTTACAGATAAAATGTTGGATATATATAGTCAAACAGTATACTCGACTCAGATAGACTATACAGAAGCCAATGATTTATATGGTAGAAAAAAAATAGCGTCATATAATATTCTTAATAATGCTTTATCATGTCATTAATTTCCATCATTGTTCCTATTTATAATTCGGAAAAAACTCTTAACAGATGTGTGGACAGTATTCTTCAGCAAACATTTACAGACTGGGAACTGCTTTTAATAGATGATGGAAGTAAAGATTCATCTGGAGATATTTGCGATGAATATGCCCGAAAAGATCCTCGCATTAAGGTTTTTCATAAAGAGAATGGAGGTGTAAGTTCTGCACGTAATGTAGGGCTTGATAATGCGAAAGGAGAATGGATTACATTTGTAGATAGTGATGATTTTATTCATGATAATATATTTAATGCGATTTCATTACGTAATGAAGATTTGCTAATATTTAATTATGATATAAACTCTCATGGTATCGTACTATGTAGTGAAGATATATCTCAGATGAATTTTGATTCAATAAATGCCATATTAGAAAGATGTCTTGATCATGTTTTGTTTAGAACTCCTTGGAGTAAATTTTTTAAGAGAAATATTGTAAATACGTTACGATTTAATACACAAATAGTAATAGGAGAAGATACATTGTTTGTTTTGCAGTATTTGCAAAAATGTAAACAAATATTTTTATCAGATCAGCTATATTATACATGGTTTGAAAGTGATTGTTCTATTAAAGAAAAGTATGGATTAAGTGTTGAAAAGGCTGTTTACATTGTTTCATGTTTATATTTTGAATATAAATCTTTAAATGTAAAATGTATAAGGTTCGAGAAGTTTATATATAATTTCTATTATTTTCTATGTGAAAATGATTTATTGAAGAATGGAGATGTTTGGTTTAGAAATAGAATAATAGTTCAATTATGGAACGATATAAAGTTTTCTTATTCGGCAAAAAACAGAATTATGTTCAATCTAAAGAAATATAAATTCATTAGATCTTTTATGGAGGTATTAAAAACGTTTTTACTATTAATTCTTCAAAATATTATTTTGTATGCTAGTTTCAATTATTACGATTAACTATAATAACAAAGAAGGATTACGAAAAACTGTAGAAAGTGTTATACATCAGAACTTTAATTCTTTTGAATTTATAGTAATTGATGGTGGTTCTACTGATGGTAGCTTTGAGGTCATTCAAGAATATAAGAAGTATATTGATTATTGGGTTAGTGAGTCAGATAATGGAATATATAATGCCATGAACAAGGGCATTGCAAAAGCGCAAGGTAAATATTGTAATTTCATGAATTCTGGAGACTGCTTTGCAAATAGTGATGTATTAAAACATATTTTTACTAATGAAAACAAAGCAGATATTATATGTGGAAATACTTATTGGACTAAATGGACAGAGCCTCCAAAAGAAATCACATTTGACAGCCTATTTAATGGGACGATTTGTCATCAATGTGCTTTTATTAATCGAAGGCTCTTATTAAAATATAAATATGATGAAAAACTAAAAATCGTGGCAGATCGAAAATTTTTTCTACAGTCATTGATTTTTGAGAATTGTTCATATCAAGCACTAGACATAGATGTTGTAATTTATGATTTAAATGGTTTTAGTTCACAAAATCGAGTATTATCTGATTTAGAATATCTGCAGGTTTTAGAAGAATTGATACCAAAGCGTATTCGAATAGACTATGGGAGAAAGTATAAAGGAATACTATATGGAGATACCGATTATGAAAAGCTATTTTTTGAAATAGGGCAACGTAAGTATAGAGATTATATATATACAATAGTTGTTTTTTTAATGAAGATAATAGCTTTATTTATTCATAGTGCGAAATTTATTAGCTTATATCCTATGAGATTAAGAAAACAAAAATGAATTACATTGTTGTTATTCGTTCTTTAAGTACTGTCGGAGAGAAATATCAAATCTTATTGGAGTCTTTGAATCGGCAAACTATGTGGCCTTTGAAGATATTGGTATATATTGCTAAGGATTATATGATCTGAAAGAATTCATCCTAATATAATTCATCATGCCTAAGATTAGTGTTATTATTCCCGTTTACAATGTTGCTAACTATATTGAACGTTGTGCTCGTTCACTATTTGAGCAGACATTGGATGATATGGAGTTTATTTTTGTAGATGATGCTTCTTCTGATGATTCTGTACAGATTCTGCAAGAGACATTATCACATTATTCGCAAAGGAAATCTCAAGTACATATTATTCATCATAGCTCAAATCAAGGGCAGAGTACTACCCGTGATAGTGGTTTGCAAGTCGCTAGGGGCGATTTTATAGCCTATTGCGATAGTGACGATTATGTTACTTCCAATATGTATAAGTCATTATATGAAAAGGCTATAAAAGAAAAGGCTGATATTGTGTATTGTGATTTCTTTATGGAATATTCTTCACATAATGAATATTATAAAACCTTGAACAAAAATGAAGATAAAATAGTTTTTTTGAAAAAATATCTATCACAAAATTGGAACGTTCTATGGAATATGATTATTAGTCGAGAACTATTACTCGCTTATAATCTTCAATCTCCGCAAGGGATTACCTATTGTGAAGACTTCTATTTGACTGTCCGTATTTTATTTTATGCTAATAAAATAGCAAAAATAAATGACGCACTTTATTATTATAATCGAGCCAATAATTCTTCTATCATGCATAAATTGAGTGAGAAAAATGCTCTTGATGAAAGGAATACATATTTAGATACGATAGAATTCTTTGCAAAAAATGGAGTATTGACAAATTACCAAAGAGAAATGTCTTGGCGCATTTTGAAAAATAAGCAGGATTTAGTCTTGAATCCTCATCAACATTATGAATTTATGAATATTTATCCTGAATCTCATAAATATATTATGTCATGTCCAGTTTCATTTTGTAATAGAAAAATAAAGTGCTTCATGTGGATGTTAACTCATCATTTGCATTGGCCTTTGTTAGGAATATTATATTTGCGTAAAACTTTTGGGAAATAAAGCTTATGGAATATACTGCTGTTATCCGCACATTGGGCACTGCTGGAGAGAAATATCAGACTTTGTTAAACTCTTTGAACCGACAAACTGTTCAGCCTTCGAAGATCTTAGTCTATATTGCAGAAGGCTATGCTATTCCAAAAGAAACCATCGGAAAGGAGCAATATATCTATGTCCAAAAAGGTATGGTAGCACAACGTGCCTTACCTTATCAAGAAGTAGATACAGAATTTATTTTATTCCTAGATGATGATGTGTATTTACCGGAAACAGCGGTAGAACAATTATATCAGTATTTAATCGACCGTAATGCAGATGTTATCTCGCCAGATGTTTTCCCGAATGCTGAACGTTCCTTCTTAGACAAATGCCTGATGTTGCTGTCTGGCAGAATGATAGCAAGAATGGATGACGGTAAATGGGGATATAAAGTGATGCGTAACTCTGGTTATTCATATAATAACCATCCGAAGCCTGGGGTTTATTGGTCACAGACAAATGCTGGTCCCTGTTTTTTCTGTAGAAAATCTGATTTTCTAAAAATCCATTTTGAAGAAGAATTATGGATGGATAATTTGAAATATGCTTTAGGGGATGATCAAGTCATGTATTATAAGATGTATCTATCCGGACTAAAACAATTGACATGGTTTCATAGCGGGATCAAACATCTTGATGCGGGATCATCTATGATAAATGAGGACAAAGAAAAAATGTTAATTTATTCTGATTTCCATTTTAAAACTATTTTTTGGCATCGCTTTATCTATCAGCCAGACAATAGCTTTCTTAGTAGAGTCTGGAGTATAATTTGTATAGGGTATGCCTTAGGCTTTACGTTATTTATCTCTGCTCTAAAATGTAATTTTGATATTCTGAAGTTAAAATATAGAGCCATAAAAGAGGCTATTGATTTTATCAAAAGTGAAGAATATAAAAATCTCCCTTTAATAAAGAAAGTAATTTGATATGAACATTGTACCTATAGCTTTTGCTTTCGACAACAATCTGATTTTACCGGCATGTGTCTGTATCTATTCCTTAATGATGAATGCAAAAGAAGATACATTTTATGATATTTTTATTCTTCATTCAGCCCATGTGGCATTAGAAAAAGAAAATCTGGATAAGCTGACACAGTTTTATAAGAATTGTCGCATTCAGTATCGGCAGGTTGACGATACATTTGATTCTTCTTTTGAAATACGAGGAATCACAACCCCGGCCTACTATCGTCTGTTGATTCCTGAATTGATTTCCGAGTATGACAAAGTGATATATTCAGATGCTGACATCATTTTTAGAATGGATCTATCAGAGTTGTATAATGTCGATATCACTCCATATTATTTAGCTGCCACTAGAGACATAGGGCTCAATTTCAGTGACGAAGGAATAAAATATATTTCTTCAGTGGAGGGTTTACGACAAGGACAGTATCTGCAATCTGGATTTATTATGATGAATTGCAAGAAGATGTTGCAGGATAAACTGGTTGATAAATTCCGCAATTTGGCCCAAAAGAAACTCAAATATCAGGACCAGGATATTCTTAATCTTACCTGCGGAGAGAAAGTGTTGTTTCTACCTATAAAATACAATATGACAGATTATTCATATTATTTTCTCAATAGGGAGCGGAATAGAATCGCATCCATTCTAGTAGGAGAAGATGTGCGTGAGGCAATTAATCATGGAAACATACATTTTAATGGTCATAAACCATGGAAAAAGTATAGTATAAACTTTGATATATGGTGGGAATATTATCGAAAATCACCCTTTTTTGATGAAAAGTTTTATTTCGACTTCTTTTACTATCGCTTGAATATCTTTGACCAGTTATCTCTTTGGAAACGTATAAAGATTTTAGTTCGCTACTTCGTTTATGGAAAAAGAATTATATAAAGTATCTGTAATTGTTCCAATTTATAAGGTTGAGCCTTTTGTCGCTCGTTGCACCCAATCGTTGATGGAGCAGACGTTGATGGATGTAGAGTACATCTTTGTGGATGATACTTCACCAGATGGCAGTATCGCTGTGTTGCGTAGAGTGCTTTCTGATTATCCGGAACGAAGCAACCAAGTAAAGGTGCTGACCCATGCTGAGAATAAAGGATTACCGGCTGCTCGCAACACTGGCCTTTCTGTAGCGAAAGGCGAATATATCTTTCATTGTGACAGCGATGATTTCGTGGAGCTCGATATGCTCGAACAACTCTATTGCAAGGCGACAGAAACAGATGCAGATATTGTGTGGTGTGACTGGTGGCTGTCGTTCGCAAAGAACGAACGCTATATGAAGCAGCCGGAATATGGTACACCTATAGATGCCTTGAAAGGAATGTTGAGCGGAGTGATGAAATTCAATGTATGGAATAAATTGGTCAAACGTAAACTATATACTAATTCAAACATTACGTTTCCTGCAGGATACGGCATGGGGGAAGATATGACGATGATGAGGCTTTTTGCCAGAGCTGAAAAGGTTGTTTATTTACCTAAAGCCTTCTATCATTATGTGCAACTGAATACCGGTGCTTTTAGTAAGACTTATTCCAACCGGCATCTGGAGGAACTGCAACATAATGTGTCATTATTGCTAAGAGATTTACAAGGATTATTCGGGGATCAATTAAAGAGGGAAATGGCTTTCTTTCAATTGGATGTAAAATTCCCTTTCTTGATTACAGATGATTTTTCTAAATATAAACTGTGGCAGTCTTGGTATCCAGAGGCTAATCAGTATATTCTACAAAATAAGCAATTATCATTGCGCAGCCGTTATCTGCAATGGCTGGCTTGGAAACATCTGTTTTGGGCGGTATGGTTGTACTATAAGTGTGTACATAAAGTAATATACGGATTGATTTATCGATAACTATGTGGATATTTCGGATACTCGGAATGGTATTGCTAACCATCCTGACCAGTTTTTATTTTTTCCCTTTTGAATTTACTTTTCTGCCTGGCATCAATACAAAGATGGCAATGGCAGGAGTAGGATTAATCTTAGTGATTGTCCAATTGGCACGGCAAGGTAGGTCTTTGATTAATAAGGATATTTTTAATCTTGCCATAATGGCAGGAGTTGTATCATTAATTGGATTTTTCTCTGTAATATGGAATGATACTCATGATTATACTTACGCCACTTATATTATCTCTATGCTGGTGTGGCTTGCTGGTGCTTATGTGGTTGTTCAGGCCATCAAAAGATTTCACAGTAATGTATCTGTGGAGTTAGTATGCAAATATCTGGTTGTAGTATGTTTAGCCCAATGCCTGATTGCCTTTACCATGACTCAATATCCTCCATTGAAGGACTTTGTGGATAGTTTCTTGGGCAGTACGGGATTTATGGGAAAAATGGAAGACCGGATGTATGGGATAGGAGCCAGTCTGGATGTGGCGGGTTCCCGCTTTTCTGTGATTTTGGTAATGATTGTTTACCTTTTATCTAAAATGGCTACAACCGATCAGAAAAAATACTTAGGAGTATATTGGGGAATCTTCATTGTAATAGCAGTTATAGGAAATATGATATCCCGAACTACGACTGTAGGAGTGATTATGTCTTTAGTATATCTGTGTTACATTACTTATACTTTTCAGACGGATCTGAATATGAGATATGTGTGGGGATGGTTTATAGGGATACTATTAGTCGCGATTTCAATAATGGTTTATGGATATCATACAAATCCATCTTTTCAAGAGAATCTTCGTTTCGGTTTTGAAGGATTCTTCAGTCTGGTAGAAAAAGGAAAATGGGAAGTACATTCCAATGAAATCTTAAAAAATATGTATGTGTTCCCGGATAATTTAAAAACCTGGATCATTGGTGATGGCTATTTTGATAATCCTTATGATGCCGAACCTTATTATACAGGACCGAAGTGGGGAGGATTTTACAAAGGTACAGATGTGGGATATTTACGGTTTATCTTTTATTTCGGTGTAATCGGATTGGTCGCTTTTAGTCTTTTTATGTATAAGGTTGCCCAGGTTTGTATGAATCGTTTCACTGTGTATAGAAGCCTCTTTTTTGTGATATTGCTATTGAATTTTGCCGTATGGTTTAAAGTCTCAACAGATATATTTGTTGTTTTTGCTCTATTCCTCTGTATAACTGATACAGAAGATCAAATGGTGAAACAAGAGCCTTTATCAGACGAACTCATGTCATGAAACTCATCTACTGCACTCATTCCACCTATAACCCCGGTGGGATGGAGCGTGTACTTCTGAATAAGGTCACTTACCTTTCAGCCTTGCCCGGATGGGAAGTCGCTGTTGTTACGACCGACCAGCATCAACGGCCTCCGTTCTATCCGTTTCCGGAAAAGGTGCGGATGATGGATTTGGACATCAACTATTCAGACGACAACGACAAGGGCGCATGGAAAAAGATAACGGGGTATCTCCGTAAACGGAAGGAACATAAACGGAAACTGACGGCTTTGCTCTTGAAAGAGAAACCAGACATTGTCGTGTCTCTTTATCCTTCTGAATCTTCTTTTATCCCGGAGATTCAGGATGGGAGCAAGAAGGTGCTGGAACTGCATTATTGCAAGTTCTTCCGTTTGCAGTATGGACGTAAAGGGCTGCTGGGACTGATAGACAAATGGCGTACCAGACAGGATGAACGGATTGTACGCCGTTTCGATAAGTTTGTGGTGCTGACAAACGAAGACAAGGGGTATTGGGGAAACTTACCGAATCTGGAAGTGATCCCTAATGCGGCTAAGCTGGTCAGTGATCGATGTTCGGATGTAAAAAACAAGCGGGTAATAGCTGTAGGTCGGCTGGATTATCAGAAAGGATTTGACCGGTTGCTTCAGGCTTGGAAGATTGTTTGCCAAAACGATAAATATGCTGGTTGGCATCTTGATATCTTTGGACAGGGAGAATGGAAAGAGAGGCTTCAGCAAATGATTGACAGAGCTGAAATGAGCAATCGTGTTTGCATAAACCGACCGACAACGAATATTGGTGAGGAATACGCAAAGAGCAGTATGCTGGTGATGAGTTCGAATTATGAAGGATTTCCGATGGTAATGATAGAGGCCATGGCTTGCGGACTGCCAGTTGTATCGTTCGATTATAAATGTGGCCCGAAAGATATTATCCGTCATGGCGAAAACGGCTTGCTGGTCCGGAATGGTGATATAGAAGGACTGGCAGCCGCGATGATGAAGCTGATGGACGATGAGGCTTACCGGCAGCGTTTGTCAGACAAGGCAAAAGGCGTTATTTCCACTTATGCGGAAGAAACCGTCATGCAGCAGTGGATGACCCTGTTTACGACATTAGTCAATTCATGAAAAGACTTTTACAGATAAACCCGGTGTTGCGGGTGAATACTTCTACCGGACGCATCATGCAGGAAATCGGTGAACTGGCGATGCGGAACGGATGGGAAAGTTACCTGGCATACAGTTATGGACGCGACGGGATCAAGCCCTGCCAGTCACAACTGATTCCGGTAGGTAATAAATGGAGCGTGGCCTGGCATGGCGTGGAAACGCGGCTTTTCGACCGGCATGGATTGGCTTCGAAGGGTGCCACCAGAAAGCTGGTGAGACAGATCGAAGAGCTTAAGCCAGATGTGATCCATCTGCATAATATTCATGGTTATTTCTTGAACTATCAGATATTCTTCGATTTTCTGGCGCATAGCGATATTCCGGTGGTTTGGACCATTCACGATTGCTGGCTGTATACCGGGCATTGCTATTATTATTCGTTTGTACGATGTAACCGGTGGCAGACCGGATGTCATCATTGTCCGCAGAAAACGGATTTTCCGGCCAGTTGGTTTATGGATCGTTCGAGCCGAAATTATGAGGATAAAAAGATGGCTTTTACACGGATGCCGAAGAATCGGTTGACCATTGTTCCCGTATCGGAATGGATACGGAAGGAAATGCAACAGTCATACTTGAAGGATTATACTTTTCAGGTCATACACAATGGTATTAATACGGCAGTATTTGATGTGTGTGATTCGGCCCAGGTAAGAAAGGCCTATCAATTGGAAGACAAACATATTTTATTAGGGATAGCCAGTATATGGAGCCGGGAAAAAGGCCTGTTTGATTTCTTGGAGATGGCAAAAATGCTACATGAAGATGAAGTCATCGTATTGGTGGGAGTAAATCCTTCCCAGAGGAAGCACTTCCCGGCAAATGTCGTGGGGATTGCCCGGACTGAAAATATCCGTCAGCTGGCCGCTCTTTATTCGGCAGCAGATGCACTGATCAATCCGACCTGGCAGGATAATTATCCGACCGTGAATCTGGAAGCCATTGCTTGCGGAACACCGGTCGTCACTTACCAGACGGGTGGAAGCGTTGAAGCTGTGACGGAAGATACCGGATTTGTTGTTCGTCAGGGCGATGTAGAAGGATTGCTCAAGGCTTTCCGAACAATCGTGCATCGGGGGAAAACTTATTATGAGAAACGGTGTCGCGAATACGCACTGGCACATTTTAGGAAGGAAGACCGATACCAGGATTATCTGGATTTATATAATCAGTTGATCAAGTAACTGTAGACATGATGAATCAGCGAAAGATGAAAGTTCTTCAGGTGGGTAAATTCTACCCTGTTCAAGGTGGGGTAGAAAAAGTGATGTATGATTTGATGACAGGCTTGTCGGAAGCGGGTATAGATTGTGATATGTTATGTGCAGGATTGGAAGGTGATAATCGGGAAGTGGCGTTGAATGCACAGGCTCGTTTGCTGATTTGTAAAAGCTGGTTCAAATTGGCGGCCACAATGATTTCACCGGCGATGATTGGCCGATTGCGGAAGATATGCGGGCAATACGATATTATTCATGTGCATCATCCGGATCCGATGGCTTGTCTGGCTCTTTTCTGTTCCGGTTACAAGGGAAAAGTGGTGTTGCACTGGCATAGTGATATCTTGAAGCAGAAATTCTTATTGCAGTTATATCGCCCGTTACAGAACTGGCTGATACGACGGGCTGATCTGATTGTGGGAACGACACCCGTGTATTTGGAAGAATCTCCTTTCTTGATGAACGTACAGCAGAAAACGGCTTGCGTACCTATCGGGATAGATGCCATACAACCGGATTTGGCAGCGATAGAAGCAATAAGGAATCAATATCCGGGGAAGAAAATCATCTTTTCGTTAGGGCGGTTAATAGGATATAAAGGATATACGTATTTAGTAGATGCCGCCAGGTTTCTGGATGACCGATATCTGATTCTGATAGGAGGAACGGGCCCTTTACAGGAAACCTTGCAAAGACAAATAGAAAGCTCGGGCTTAACTGAAAAAGTAAAAATGCTGGGTTATATCTCTGATAAGGATTTACCGGCCTATTATGGCGCTTGTGATTTGTTTTGCCTGAGTTCAATACAGAAGACGGAAGCTTTTGGAATCGTTCAGATCGAAGCCATGTCATGTGGAAAGCCGGTAGTCGCGACTCGTATTCCTCATTCGGGTGTGGCTTGGGTGAATGCGGAGCAGGAATCGGGCATCAATGTTCCTCCGGAAAATGCGAAAGAATTGGCGGAAGCGATTCATTCCATTTTAAAGGATGAAAAGGTTTATGCGGGATTCTCACACCGGGCAAAGATACGTTATGAAAGTTGGTTTACACAAGAGCAAATGATTCAGAAGTGTTTGGATTTATATCAGGAATTAATGCATAAATAGACGGAAAGGGTTCATGAGGCAATATGCCAGATCAATATAAATCTGAATTTTAACAATATAGATACTAAGGAATTAAATAACTAATGATTTATGGATGTAGATATTACGAAAATGCAAAGAGAGGAAAAAACCGTTTTTAGAAATGTCAAAACAACATCGGATGAAACCACTGGAGTTTATGATGTAGTGAAACGGGGGCTGGATGTTACAGCTGCATTATTGGGTATGATTCTATTGTCACCATTGTATGTCTTCTTTTTTGTCTGGATCAAATTGGAAGATGGTGGACCGGTCATTTTCAGTCAGGAGCGAATCGGGTATAAAGGGCAAAAGTTCTTGCTGTACAAGTTCCGTTCTATGATTCCGGAGGCGGAAAAAGAAGGCGTCCCTCAATTATGTGAAAGAGATGATGCCCGTTTAACCAAGATTGGACGTTTCTTGCGGGAGCATCACTTAGATGAGTTACCCCAGTTATGGAATGTCTTAAAAGGAGAGATGTCTTTTGTCGGTCCTCGTCCGGAGCGAGCTTATTTTGTGGAACAGATTATGGCAATCAATCCGGATTATCGCTTGCTGTTTCATTTGCGTCCGGGATTGTTTTCTATGGCCACTTTGTATAATGGTTATACGGATACCATGGAAAAGATGCTGATTCGGTTGCGGATGGATCTGGATTATCTGGAACATCGGAATCTGTGGCTGGATGTGAAGATTATTTTACTGACCATGTGCTATCTGCTGGGTGGTAAGAAATTTTAGTCAGACAAAGAAAACGGCAGAGGCGAGGTTATGAAATTGAATGAAAAGTTGGTATTGAGAAAGATCGGGAACCGCTACATGATAGCGAATACCTGTTCTGGAACATGGGATATGGCTTATGTGTACACCTTGAACGAGACGGCCGCTTTTTTATGGCAGCGGATAGGAAAAGATGAATTTTCCCCGCAGCTTTTGGCTGAATGGCTGCATGAAGAGTACGAGGTGGAAATAGATAAGGCGCTGGAGGATGTGAAACATTTACTCGCTGACTGGATAAAAGAAGGACTGGTCGTAGTCTCTTGAGAGATGCAACAGCACGTGTTAACTGCATTTTGGACCTTATTGAAAGCTGGTTTGTGGGAGAAAGACATCGACGATTGTTCAAGCTTCCCGCTTTCGGAATCTGCTTGGAATGAGATATTCTTAATGGCTCGAAAACAAACGGTAACAGGTTTGTTATATCGGGGCTTATTTCATTTGCCGGAACCGCTTCTTCCTTCTGTCTCCATTATGGCTCGCTGGATGGTTGAGATTGATCGGATAGAGAGAAAGAACATGGAAATGAATAAAAGACTGGCGGCTCTGGTGTGTTTGCTTGAAGAGCAAGGGCTGTATCCGATACTGCAAAAGGGACAAGGCATCGCCTCGTTATATGAATATCCGTTACTTCGGGAATGTGGGGATGTGGATTTCTACTTCCAGCGTCGTGAAGACTGGGGAAAAGCAAATGCCTGGATGCAGCAAATGGGTTGTACATTACAAATACGGCCCGATGGCAGCAGCTTTTATCATTGGAAGGGGTTGAAGGTTGAGCATCATATACAAGGATTTGATCTGCAGAACCCGCGCCTGAAAAAGTATTTATCCGGTTTGGAGGAAGCGAAAGGATATGACTGGTGGACAATCGAGGATGAGACAAAGGTCCGTGTGTTTGGACCTGAATTGAATTTGTTGATGTTGAATGCTCATATACTCAAGCATGTGTTGGGTTTAGGCATCGGCCTGCGGCAGTTATGTGATATGGCCCGGGCTTACAACCGGTGGCATGACCGGATTTCCGGAGATGAGATGAATGTCATTTATAATACATGCGGCTTGAATCACTGGACAGGTTTGTTGCATGCTTTTCTGGTGAATCAGTTAGGCTTGCCGAAAGAGATGATTCCGTCTCCGTTGCCAATCGGTTCTTCTTCGGATTTATTGCTGAAGAGAGTCATGAGTGGCGGTAATTTCGGCTTCTATTCGGCAGAACGTCAGAAAGCGATCAGAAATCGTAAGCTGAGTAAATGGCAGACGATGAATTCGTTTTATCGGAATGCTCGTTTTGCCTGGCATTATGCTCCAGCTGAGGCCTTTTGGACTTTTGTAAATTTAGTGGTAGGGCAATGCAGATGATGCGGTGTGAATACTTCTTTCGGGTGGGCGGTTTTATGTTTTCCGTGTCTTTACCTGAAGCCGCCACGGTGGAAAGGCTGTTACCTTCTTTTCTGCCTTTTCTGGGTGAAAAGCCAGCTAAAGGAGAACGATTGTTCTCGTTCCGAATTGTTGAAGAGCCGTTTGTGATAGCGAATAAGCAGTATTGGTTGGATGATACGGGAAGTGACGTTGGAAATACCCGCTTGTACGCTTTCGACGGAGGCTTTGAAGTAGACTTGCAATATACGCCGCAGGGGCCGTCTCACCGGATGTGGGTGAATGATTGTTTTTCGGAAGCAGCCGCAGTGGTCTGTTGGGAAGATCCTTGGATTGTTCAGGTGCTTGCTTCATTGATCCGGATTGTATATGCGCAGGCTGTCCTGAAGCGACAGGCCATATCCATGCACGCTTCTGTTGTAGTGAAGGATGATGAGGCGTTTCTGTTTATGGGGAAAAGCGGAACGGGCAAGAGTACTCACAGCCGTTTATGGCAGCGTTATGTGCCGGGATGTACATTACTGAATGATGATAATCCGATTGTGGTGATGACGGATGAGGGACCTTGGGCCTTTGGTTCACCTTGGAGTGGAAAGACTCCTTGTTATGAAAACCGCCAATATCCGGTGAAGGGAATCGTTCGGTTGCAGCAGGCAAAAGAGAACCGCTTTATGTTGTGTAAGGACATTGATGCGTTTGCCTTGATATTACCGGGATGTTCTGTGATTCAGAAAGAACACCGGCTGGTAAATGATTTGTGTAATACACTGGTCCGCCTGGTTGAGCATATCAGAATTGGCCGGATGGAGTGCCGGCCTGATGAAGAAGCTGTCAGGATTTGTTATCAGGGGTTGACGAGGAAAAATCTATAGAGATAAATATATATGGAAGGAGAAGCCGTATGACTTCTTCTGTTAGAAAACTATAAAGACAGGATATCTGAAATTGAGAAAATTAAAAGTAAACGTAATGGATAAAAAGTATTTGTTGTTTGGCCTGTTGGTGATTTGGGTACTTTCTTCATGTTCTTCACGAAAGGACTTTGTCTATTTACAGAATATGGAGATGGGTGAAAAGTATCTGATGGATACAAAGTATGAAGCTGTAATTCATCCCAATGACCGGTTAAGTATTACAGTAAGTTGTAAGAAACCGGAATTAGCGATTCCTTTCAATATTCATGAGGGAACATTCCGGATAGACGAGAATGGAAGTGTTGACACCTATCCGGAAGCGGGTATTTCCCGGGAAAAAGGCTATCGGGTAAATGTGGATGGTGACATTGATTTCCCGATTTTGGGAAAACTGCATGTCGAAGGCCTGACGGTTACGGAAGTGACCGATTTGATCAAGACTAAAATCAAGGAAGGAAATTATATCACGGATCCTTTGGTATCGATTGAGTTCTTGAACTTCAAATATACGGTCTTGGGTGCTGTTGGGCGCAATGGTACTTTTTCGGTTGATGATGATCGGGTAACCTTGTTGGAAGCCATAGCCAATGCCGGCGATCTGTCTTCCAGAGCACGGGTGGATCGTGTCGCAGTGATACGGGAAGTCGGCAACTACCGGCAGATGTTCATGCACGACCTGCGAAGTACCGATTTATTTGAGTCTCCTTGTTTCTATTTACAGCAGAATGATATCGTGTATGTTGAACCGAAGTACAAAGAAAAAGACAATGAAGAACGCGGCCTCCGTTATACCACCTTGTTCTTGAGTTTAGCGGCGGTTGTCTGTTCGCTGATCTGGGCTTTGAAATAAGTTTCTAATGAAATACTGAATGACAGATGAATAATTGGGATAATAAGAAGGATAACAGCATCAATCTACTGGATTTATTGATGTATCTGTTGTCGAAATGGTATTGGTTTTTGCTGTCTCTCATCTTGTTTGGCGGATTGGCCTGGATGAAATATGCCACAACGCCATTTGTGTATTTTCGGTCGGCAACAGTCATTATCAAAGATCCGTCGAATAAATTATCGACAGCCGGACTGGACCGGTATGATAATTATATCAATAAAGTCAATGTGGCTAACGAAATCTTGCAGTTCCGTTCTAAGAAATTGTTGCGTGATGTGGTCCGTCGGGTCCATGCGGATGTGAATTACCGGCTGAAAGACGGTTTTCGCTATACGGAGTTATATACGCAAGCGCCGTTTGCTGTTTCTTTCCCGGATGCCTTGCCGGGTACTTCTTTGGCTTTCGGGGTACAGGCGGTAGATCAGAAGTCTGTAATGCTGGGCGTGAAGAATGAAGCGGGTTCCATTCATTATCTGAAAGTACAGTTGAATGATACGGTTGCCGTTGCGGAGAACAAAATCGTTGTCACGCCGACGAATTACTATGATAAATCCTGGTATGGAAAGTGGATTGAAGTAGAGAAGCGGCCTTTGGAGGCTGTTGTGGCCTATTATATGGGTAATATCGGCATCCAGCAGGAGGAAGATGAATCGTCGATTATCAAGTTGGCGATCAAGGATAATTCTCCGGTTCGTGCGGAGGAAGTCTTGAATACGTTGATTACGGTCTATAATGAGATGGCTATCCAGGATAAAAACCAGGTGGCAGTCAATACGGCGAACTTTATCAATGAGCGCTTGATCATCATCGAGCAGGAACTGGGAACGGTGGAATCGGATCTTGAGTCTTTTAAGCGGGAAAATAAGGTAGTGGATATCTCTTCTTCTGCAGATATGTATATGTCTGAATCGCAAAAGTACAATACGGATGCCTTGGAGCTGGAGACTCAACTTCGCCTGGCTCAGTATATCAAAGACTATCTGACTGATCCGGCCAAAGAAATTGATCTGATTCCTGCAAATACCGGTATCCAGGACATGAATATTGAGTCGCAGATTAATCAATATAATATGGTAAAGCTGCGTCGGGATAAGTTGGTTGAAGACAGCAGCATGGAAAATCCGGTTGTTCAGGAGCTGAATAACTCTCTTCGGGCCATTAAGCAGAATATCATTCGGGCGGTTGATAATATGATTGTCAGCATCAATGTACGCCGGACGGATGCGCAAAGCCGGGAACAGCGGGCACAGGCCCGGATTACAGCGATTCCGGCTAAACAGCGCCAGATGTTGTCGATCGAGCGTCAGCAGAAACTGAAAGAGGCTTTGTATCTGTTCTTGTTAAACCGCCGCGAAGAGAACGCGCTTTCGCAGGCGATGGCCGATAACAATGCCCGGGTGATTGACGATGCGGAAGGAAGCAATGTGCCGATTTCTCCCAATCGGAACCGGATTTTACTATTGGGTATTTTAATCGGACTGGCGGTGCCGGGTGCCATCTTCTTGATGATCATGTTTATGGATACGCGTATTCATAGCCGGAAAGATCTGATGGGCGTGCTGTCTGTTCCTTATCTGGGGGAAATTCCTTTTGATAAGGATTCGTATAAACGGCATAAGAAGCAGAAGACGAAGTCTGTTCTGGCCAAACCCGATAGCATCGTTTCGGAGGCCTTCCGTATTTTGCGTACCAATATGGCGTTTATGGCCAAGAAAGGAAAGCCGGTTCAGGTGATTACGTTTACTTCCTTTAATGAAGGTGCCGGAAAGACTTTTATATCCAGCAACCTGGCTATGACCTTGCTGTATGCTCGTAAACGGGTGATTGTGGTGGACCTGGATATCCGGAAAGGTACTTTGAGTACTTCGTTTGCGGCACACAGGGGGAAAGGATTGACGGATTACCTGGTTGATCCGGATATGAAACCGGAAGATATCATCATACGGAATGAAAAAGGAACACAGCCCGATGTCATCACGGCCGGTTCATCAGCCCCGAATCCGGCAGAATTGTTGATGGACGAGCGTTTGGACGATTTGTTCCGCTACTTGCGTACGCAGTATGATTATATCATCGCTGATAATGTTCCGGTAGGAGTCATTGCGGATGCTACGATTGCAAACCGAATAGCCGACTTGACCATCTTTGTGGTGCGGGCAGGTCGTTTGGATCGCCGGCAACTCCCGGATCTGGAGGCCTTGTATCAGGAAAAGAAACTGAACAACATGGCGCTGGTCTTGAATGGAACGGCTCTGAAACGTCATGGCTACGGTTACGGTTATGGCTATGGCTACGGTTATGGTTATGGTTATGGGAAAAAAAAGAAATAATCTAATATTTAATACATAAAATATAATAGGAGGAATTGACAATGAAAAGAAAAGAGTATGAGATTCCACGAATGGATAAAATGGAGGTGGAATTGGAAAAAGGCTTTATGAAGGCCTCGGTGTTTGAAAATGGAACGGAAAACGCTGAAGGAGTAGCCACCGAAAAGCATGAATTTGCTAATCCTGATGCAAGTTGGGAAGGTAATTATACAAATGATGGATGGGATTAATTAAAAGAAATATTTTATGAAAAGTAGACATATGTTATTGGCCGGCATAGCCGTTATGGCATGCTTGGCCGGTTGTTCAGACGATAGCTTAGATAACGGTATGGCAAATAATCCTGTGCAGATAGGTGATGAGATACTGTTTGGTACTTCACTATCTAATAGTGTGGAAACAAAAACAGTTTATGGTAACCGAGATTATGAAGGAGTAGCTGTGAATTGGGTTGATGGTGATCAAATTGCCATATTCTGTAAGGAAACATCACAGCCTGCCAATCACTTGGTGAATTATAAGATAACACCGGACGCGTATACGCCATCAAAGGCAAGCGAAGTGATGAAGGTGGATCCTAATTCGGCTGGTCTGCAATGGGGCAGTGACGATGTGCATCATTTCTATGCTTTCTATCCAGCTAGTGCCGTGCATGGAGCTGATGCTGATGACCAACAGGGTACTATTACAGCCAATATCCCTGTGAATCAGCAACCAGCAGGATGGCGTACCAGTAAAATTGTGTCCCAAGATCCAAGTGTTAATGATCAATTAACAACTTTTGCCTTGCCTAATATGAATTATGCATATATGTATGCATACAATGCTGTAGACAAAAATACAGTTGAGTCTGGTAGTGGTACTATATTTCTTCAGTTCCATAACCTAGTTACTGTACTTGATATCACTATTCCTGCTCCTGCAGATGGCTCCTCAATTGTTGTGACAGACGTTACAGTAAGAGCCGTGAGTGGTGCAAACGTTATATTGACAGGTGATTTTAACTGTTATATCCGTGGAGCAGGCGCAACTGATTACCCAACCTGTAAACCTACCGGTGATATGGGAGAGGTTAGAAATGTGATTAATATACCTTGTTATGATCAAGAAAAGGATGAATATATAACCTTGGGAGATGATGAAAAATTCCTGAATGTAAAGGCATATATTATTCCTGATGATGTGAATCAAATAGATAAGCGGACACTTCAGATTGCGGTCAATACTTTGAACGGTGGTGAAAGAACTCGTACTTTGCAGTATGCTTCAATTGTGCCGCACAAGGTAAACCGAGTTCTTCTGCCACCTATAGACTCTGATGGTGATACCTATTGGATGAGTGCCCTTGACCCGAATATTTATATCTCTGAGCTCTCTATCCCGGGTAGTAAGTTCTCTATATTGACAAGTGCGAATAGGTCCAGCAGAGTTTATCAGAATGCTACCATTGAACAGCAGTTCCAAGATGGTGTTCGCGCGTTTATTTTCCAGACTTCAACAATAGGACATTGGGGATGGGGCTTCGAATACGACGGATTCTATGTAGTTTGTGAAGATAAAAACAAAACTGTCATGAAGTTAAGTGACGCCATTGCCCAAATAGCCTCTTATCTTGATGTTTGTGAACAGGCAGGTAAAATGAATGAGTTCGCTTTTGTGATGTTGACTTATTCATCAGGAGATAAACCAGTCCTTGAAGATGATGAGCAGTATTGGATTGAACATCTTCGTGAAGAAGTTAATTCAATAGCTGGTACTGCCTCTAATCGTATTTATACTGAGAAAATAACCCCAAATACAACTATTGACGATGTGAAGGGTAAGATTATATTGAAGGCTAACTACAATTCGCAGAATATGATTAGCAATTATGGTACAACTACAGCTCCTATCATGTTTACTTTCTGGGGAAATGCAACCGGCCCTGTAAAAGGCGAATGGACTTATCAGGATAACAATGGTGGTATGCCTATGGATTGGGGAATACCTGTATGGTATGCAAATAATACAAATCCAAAATTGAGATGGTATTATCAGGAGGTTACCAGTGTTGGAAGTGGCCAGGAAGCTACTACCCAGCAAAAGAAGGATGGTATTACGCACTTGTTCCAGGAGAGTATTGATTTGTATAAGAATGATAATTCTCACAAGACATGGTTTATGAATGACCTTGGAGGATATTATTCTGACAGAGGTGATATTGGTAGTCGTGAGAATGGAATTGTAGCTTTGACTGAGGATATGAACAATCTGGCTGTTGACGAACTTCAGAAAAGAACAGAAAATGCCGGATTGGGATTGATTTTCATGAACTTTGCTGACAAACAAGCTAATTCTGGTGCTAAGTATAAGAGCGATTATTTGATTCAGACAACTATCATGAACAACAGAAAATTCCAGTTGCGTAAGAAAACGACTTCTACGACTGGAGAAACCAAAACCTATAATGCCACTTATACCAATGGTGGTAATGCCATAGGTTGGGATAAATAATTTTTGTTTGGGATTCTTCACGGCATTGGTGCTGTGAAGAATCCTACAAAAAATATAGGCTGATAGATGAAAAGCAATATAGCAGTTTATGCAATATTATCTTGTAGTGTATGGGGGCTGACTGCCTGTCAGGAGGATTCTTTTGAGCAACACACTGCAAAGGGAAATGTCACAATCCTTGCCCGTATGAGTGGGGAAGGAATGCAGACTCGTACCTGTGTGGACAGTTCGTCGCCCGAAGGAATGACAGGTATCTTGTGGTCACCGAAAGATACAATTGGCGTGTATGGGGATAAAGGAACCAAGAATGTCTTGTTCGAAGCAACCAATACCGGAAATGTGGCAGAAGCCGAATTTAACGGTACGATGGCGGATGGAGAGTTTCCTACGTATGCCTATTATCCGTATAGTATGGAGAATGCCACATCTGAAGTCACAGCTCTGAAAGGTAATCTGAAACTGGAGCAGACTTTTGATATGATTACCGGAAAGCTGGAGGCTGACTACAAGGTGGGCATACCCACTTTCAAGACCTATGAAGGTAGTTATCAATTCGAGTTCGAACATCTGTTCTCGCTCCTCAAGTTCGACATCAATGCCACAGGAACGGCACTCGAAGGCGATGCGCTCGAAAGCATCATCTTGACGTTGCCCGAAGGCAGACGTCTGGGAGGTGAATTTACCTTCGATGCCACATCGAAAGCTGTTACATGGACCGGCGATGCTACCGGTGCCAATGAACTGACAATGAACTGGAGTGACACTCCGGCCCTTGCCAGCGGACAGAACTATACCGGTTATATCACCTGCGCACCGGATATCCGTCAGGGTGATCAAATCAAGATTACCATCCTTACACAGAAGTTTAAGGCTGAATTTACCCGCACAGCGCTGGTGGACTTTGCTGCGAACACCTGCTACACATTCCCGTTTACGCTGGAGAATTATAAGAACGACATGACGGTAACCAACCGTCCTGTATTTACATCGTTCTCTTTCGAAGCAAAGAATAATGCAGGCAAGATTCTGGACAAGAAATTAGTCTTCAACGGCAGTACTACAAGCCCTGTAGACAATACTGAGGAAGCCTTGGCTGTAGGTCGTGATTCTATTATGGGATGTATCCCTTATCTATACGACTTCAAACTGAAGCCAACATTTGAGGTGGCTGAAGGCATAACAGTCATGATAGACGGAGTAGAGCAGACAAGTGGCGTGACTGAAGTTGATTTCAATAGGCCTGTGGTTTATACGCTTTCTAACGGGGGTGAAACAAGAAACTTTACGGTTTCTGTCACGAATTCTGGTTTGCCGGTTGTGGTGCTGACACAGAGTGGCGGAGGAAGTGAAACTTGGGAGGCCGCTGGTATTAGCGTACGCTCTAAAGATGCAGATTGGGTAGAAACAGATAAAATGGCCGTATATAATGCTGATGGGACTATGGATCTGGAAGAGAGTCTTTGTGGAATCCGCCTGCGTGGAAACTCTACACAGGCATTCCCTAAAAAGCCTTTTGCCGTAAAGCTTGCAAGCAAAGCCAAAGTGCTGGGCATGCCCAAACATAAACGCTGGGTACTTTTGGCTAATTGGATGGACCGTACCATGTTGCGTAATGCCGTTGCTTTTGAAGTGGCTCATCGTACAGACAGTGCTTTTGTTAACGATGGCATGGGTTGGAGTCCTCGTGGAACCAGTGTAGAAGTTGTGATAGACGGCCGTCATGTAGGTAATTATTATCTGTGTGAGCAAATCAAGATTGACGGCGACCGTGTGGATATAAAAGACTGTATGGAAGACGTGGTGGGCGATGGTAATACAAGTCCGACCATGGCCGACTGCGGTTATCTGCTCGAATTTGACGACAATTATGATGAGGTGGACAAGTTCCGTACTGGTCGTGGCTTGCCGTGTATGTTTAAGGATGAGGTAAAGCAGTATAGTACTGATATATTCAATCAGGTACAGGCCAGGATTGAGGCCATAGAAGCTAATCTGGAAAGCGGAAATTACGAGGCGGCCTACAGCGACTTGGATATCAATTCTGTGATAGATTATTTCTTTGTGCAGGAATTGACATTCAACGATGAATACAAACATCCGAAGAGTGTCTATATGTATATGGATGGTGATAACAAACTGACCGCCGGTCCGGTATGGGATTTTGACTGGCAGACATTTATCAATTATGACCAGGTGAGGACCATGAACAGTAAATATGGCGGTAATTATGATTGCCGTAATACGAATGAATGGCTGTATGCTGCATCGAAATTAGCAACATGGCACCTTATTGGTGGTTATGATTATGAAAATGACATGCCATATATGTGGTATCCGTTGCTGTTCAAGGATGCAACATTCCGTGCCAAGGTACAAGAGCGTTGGGTTGTTATCTATCCACAGTTGTTGAATGTTGTAAATAAGATAGATGTATTGGGTGCACAGAATAAAGTTTCAGATCAGTATAATTATGCTATGTGGCCTCTTGGTAGTTTGAAAACTTCTGTAGGGGCAGCATTCAACGGTGACGAAGACATGACATTCGATGAAGCCATCGCTTCCATGAAGCAAGCCTATTCGGAGCGTCTGATCTGGATGAATACTAATATTGTAAGTGGAAACTTTGTGACGGATGCAGAATAAAAAGTAAGAATAATAAATAAAGTACGAGTAAAAATGAAAAAGTTATTTTTAACCGTCTTTTCACTGATGGCTATTGGTGTAAGTGCCATGAATCCGGTGAAAGGATCAGATGAAGTCAAAGCGACTTCGGCGGATACAGAAGAGTTTGAACCACGCTGGTTTGTCAGTATAGCAGCCGGTCCGCAGATAGGCTTTGGTGACCACAACAAACAAGTTCCGTTTGGAGAAAGAATATCTCCGGCTTTGGATATAGCAGTAGGCCGTTGGTTTACGCCGCTTTGGGGAGCTCGCCTGATGTACAGTGGCTTGTCAGTAGAAGGCGCTACCCAGAACGGTTCTCATTCTACCGGTGAGGTTCATGATGCCAGTATGTGGTTGGATAAGCAGAAGATCAATTTCTTCAACATCCATGCCGATGCGATGTTCAACGCGACAAACTGGCTCCTTGGATATAATCCTTCCCGAGTATGGGATTGTAGCCCCTATGTCGGCATCGGAGTAATTGCGGTAACTGAGAAACCGTCTTTTACGGGCGTGAGCGGCAATGCGGGACTTTTCAATGCTTTTCATGTAACATCAGCCCTGGATATTAACCTGGATTTACGTGGTGTGATTACCGGTGACGGCTTCGACAGCGAAGAAGGAGGCCGTAGTGGCGAAGGTATTTTATCCTTGAATGTGGGTTTGACTTATCATTTCTAAATGAAATTGATCTTATTATATTAATATTTCTTTTTTATACAATTTGGCTATGCCTTCGTTGTGAAACGAGGGTGTAGCCATCACCTTAATTTTATAGGGATAAACAGTTTGAAGAGAAACAATAGGTATCTTCGTATGGGAAGCAGTTTTTGCCAAATGAAAGCTTTCCTTTTTTCTGCAGGCGAATTACAGTCAATTTTTCGTCCGTTTCGGAGGATAAAATAAACCTTCCCTATGATCTGGCTACGTTGGCAATATTCTTTTGCCTGTATATTGCCATCGCCCATCAATATAATATGTTGAGAGGAGAGCTGAATGATACGATGCAGAACGAATATTCCATTTGGTAAATGAGCTAAGACAATATCTCCGGTTTTGAGGTTCTCGGCATGCCCTACAATAAGTAAATCTTTCCGATCATGGATAAAAGGAAACATACTTTTCCCTTTTGCCGGAATCTGTACCGATTGTCCTTCAGAAAGAATCTTTTCTATTTCAGAAAAATAAATCTCATTCGAGAATAATTCTGAAGGAATATTCTTTTCTGTTCTTTGAGGAAATGCCTGCTTTGTCATAACTGCATTATTTTGTAACAAAAGTAATAAGATCTGCCGGATTGCTTTAATCTTGAACAGACAAATCCGTATATTCTTGCAATCAATTCTAACGGGAATCGAAAACAGATCCAACGAGGATCGAAATCGATTTCCGTTTATTTCATTTAAAAAGGTAGGCTTTTGGTCAATTGAAAATGGAGGATTGAAAATTGAGAATAAAAGGAAGAAAAATAAAAGGGAAGAACGAAAAGCAAGAGGAAAAAAGGACCGGCCTAACGGAGAAGGCGTAAAGCAAATTTGGT
>ERZ779865.309-NODE-309-length-44896-cov-4.352468_pt1 | contig 44896 bp, 39 predicted proteins | sample MGYA00433088_ERZ779865 | MGnify/ENA primary metagenome ERZ779865 (study PRJEB29588, sample SAMEA2151703) | human gut metagenome | biome: human gut; feature: human-associated habitat; material: faeces | place: Denmark | collected 2008/2010 ... | reverse complement strand
AGTGATGTTCTGCCACGGATGGCAGAACAAGGCAGCATCGAGTCATGGATGACTCGTTGTTTCCGGTCACGTCACTCCGAGAAAATCTAACCCAGACACACTTAGACTTTTCTTATTTTCGTACAACGGAACCAAAATTAACTCCGGCTTTGCGTAAGATGCCACTCACAAGCCTGCGACACACCATTTGGACGGGCGACGCATATCACCCACAAACCATCATTTGGCGAATCAACTGTTTAACACACACCAAAAAGCGGCTGTAACAACAATCCCCTGTTACAGCCGCTCATTCTTTTTATTCTGCCGACACAACAATCTTCCTCAAAGACCTGCTGCCAAAAGCTCCTTACTCCTCAGCAGCTAATGTCTCCTCGTACTTTTCCAAGATCAGTTTCTGGATTCGCTCCCTTGTTCCAGAGTTGATTGGATGTGCAATGTCACGGTACTCTCCATCTGCAGCCTTGCGACTTGGCATTGCAATAAAAAGACCTTTTTCCCCTTCAATGATCTTGATATCATGTACCACGAATTCCTCATCGATCGTGATTGAAACTACCGCTTTCATTTTGCCTTCTTTTTCAACTTTTCTGATCCTTACGTCCGTTATCTGCATGTCTTATGTCCCCCTTTAAGTTGTTTTACCCTTGTCCCCAAAATGCATTTTTACAACACGTAGCGCTCATTATTCTCAGAAACAATCTTAATGCCATTGTCCCCACAATAATATGTATTTGCTTTCAATGTATCCCTGCTCTCAACGATACAGTTCTCAATATGTGTGTTATCACCAATATATACATCATTTAAAATGATGGAGTTTTTGATCACACAGTTCTTTCCAACAAATACCTTTTTGAATAAAATAGAATTCTCCACCTTACTGTTCACGATACATCCACTCGCGATCAGGCTGTTGCGCACATCGGAACCTGCATTATATTTTGCAGGTGGCAGATCATCAACCTTCGAGTAAATCTTTGGCTCATCATGGAAAAAGTATCTGCGCACTTCCGGTTTCAGGAAATCCATATTGGTCTGGTAATAAGACTCAACGGTCGCGATATTGCTCCAGTATTCTTTCATCTTGTAACCATAGATACGTTTCATATTCTTATAACGGATCAGAATATCCGTAACGAAATCCCAGCGTCCTTCCTCTGCACTGCGCTCTAACATCTCGATCAGCTGTCTTCTGCGCACGATATAAATACCGGTAGAAATCGTATTCGACTGGGATACCATCGGTTTCTCCTCAAACTCTACGATTCTGGAGTCCTCATTCATCCGTACCACACCAAAACGGCTTACATCCACATCCGGTGCCATATCCTTGCACACTACCGTGATATCTGCTTTCTTTTCAATGTGATACTCGAGTACTTTATTATAATCAATCTTATAAACACAGTCACCGCTCGTAATGATAACATACGGTTCGTGGCGTTTCTTTAAGAAACTGATATTCTGATACATGGCATCTGCTGTTCCACGATACCACCAGCTATTGTCAACCGTAACTGTCGGGTTAAATACGAACAGACCTCCCTGTTTTCTTCCGAAATCCCACCATTTTGAGGAACTCAGATGCTCATTTAAGGATCTGGCACTGTACTGTGTCAGTACTGCAACTGTCTGTATATGTGAATTGCTCATATTGCTGAGTGCGAAATCAATGCTTCGATAGCTGCCCCCAACAGGCATTGCTGCAATCGCTCTCTTATTGGATAGTTCCTGCATACGGCTGTTATTACCGCCAGCTAAAATAATACCTATTGCCTTCATTCTGAGTCACCTGCCTTAATAATTACTTCACCGCTTCCAAGAATTCCATCCGGATAATCTTCCTTTTCCGTTACTCCGGAAATTGCCGTGTTCTTTCCTATCTGAATGCCATCCGGCACCACGGAATCTTCACCTATTGTTACAAGACCAAAAGAATATATACTTGCATTCAGCTTGTTCGGTGCTTCCTCACCGACTCCAAGCACCACATTGTTGCCAATGCGGCAGTTTTCTGCAACGATTGACTTATCTATCGTGACACCTTCACCAATCTGTGTCCCTTTCATAATTATTGAGTTTCTTACTACGCTGCCCTTACCGATCGTAACACCTGCACCGATGACAGAACTATGTACTTCTCCATAGATCTCAGATCCCTCACCGATGATGCTCTTCTCAACCACAGAATCTTCTGACAGATACTGCGGCTCAATGATATCGCTCTTTGTATAGATCTTCCAGTATTCCTCATAAAGATTGAACTCCGGAATCAGATCGATGAGTTCCATATTTGCTTCCCAGTAGGAGCCTAGCGTTCCAACATCCTTCCAGTAGCCGTTAAATTCATAGGCAAAAAGACGTTTTCCTCTCTCATGACAATATGGAATTATGTGCTTTCCAAAATCACAGCCACTCTGGTCTTTCATGGCATGCAATGCTTCTTTTAAAACATTCCAGCTGAAAATATAGATTCCCATGGATGCAAGATTACTTCTCGGCTCTGCCGGTTTCTCCTCGAAATCCTGTATTTTTTTATTTTCATCTGCAATTACAATTCCAAATCTGCTTGCCTCCTCGATTGGTACCGGCATCGTTGCAATCGTCACATCCGCATGATTTTCTTTATGGAAATCGAGCATTACCTCATAATCCATCTTATAAATATGGTCACCTGATAAGATCAGGACATATTCCGGGTTATAACTCTCCATATAATTCATGTTCTGGTAGATTGCATTTGCTGTTCCACTGTACCACTCACTGTTGTTGCTCTTCTCATAAGGTGGAAGAACCGTTACACCACCATTGTTACGGTCAAGATCCCACGGAATACCGATTCCGATATGGGTATTTAAACGTAATGGCTGATACTGTGTCAGAACACCAACGGTATCAATTCCTGAATTAATACAGTTGCTGAGCGGAAAATCGATAATACGATACTTTCCTCCAAACGCAACTGCCGGTTTGGCAACCTTTGCTGTAAGCACTCCAAGACGGCTGCCCTGTCCTCCAGCCAATAGCATGGCTATCATTTCTTTTCGAATCACGTCAATCACCTCTCGTCACTTTCTAGTCAATCCATTCCTTTTGGTATTTTTTATTATACCACACTTCCAATCTTATGTACATCATTTTTCACAATATTTTTTTCTGTTTTTACATATTTTTGACACATTGCACAAATTGATAAAATTTTATCTACAATTCATTTTTTCTGTCGAAAAGATTTTTCCCCAAAAGAATTTGCAAATTCATTCTATACGGGTATAATGAAACAAACAGAATTATTAATGAAACAGGCAGGTATCAATAAATGTATAAAATCGATTTCAACCAGCCGCTGCACATCCATTTTATCGGAATCGGCGGTATCAGCATGAGTGGTCTTGCTGAAATACTTTTAGAAGAACATTTTACCATCTCGGGATCCGACGCAAAGGAATCTGAACTGACCAGACATTTAGAGCACATGGGTGCCCATATTTTTTACGGTCAGAAGGCCGAAAATCTCATCGATGGCATTGATCTTATCGTCTACACCGCTGCCATCCGGGAAGACAATCCGGAATATGCAGCCGCAAAAGAACGCGGGATCCCGATGTTAAGCCGTGCCGAACTGCTTGGCCAGATTATGGACAATTACAACAATTCCATTGCGGTTGCCGGCACACACGGGAAGACGACGACCACCTCCATGATCAGCCAGATTCTTCTTGCTGCAAAGGCTGATCCTACCATTTCCGTCGGTGGAATTTTAAAAGCCATCAAAGGAAATATCAAAGTAGGCAAGTCCGATATTTTCGTATCCGAAGCATGCGAATATACCAACAGTTTTCTCCATTTTTATCCACGATACAGTGTTATCTTAAACGTGGAAGCGGAACACCTTGACTTCTTTAAAGATATTCAGGACATCCGCAATTCATTCCGAAAATTTGCAGGAAATACAAAAAAAGACGGTGCGATCATCATAAACGGCGGGATTGAAAACTACACGGAACTCACAGACGGCTTATGTCCACAGGTGATCACCTTCGGTCTGAATGAATCCTGTGACTATTATCCTGCTGACATCACATTTGACGAAACAGCATGCACTTCCTTTACGACAATGCATCACGGTACTCCGGTTATGAATGTAAAACTTCATGTTCCGGGCATGCACAACGTATCAAATGCACTTGCAGCGATCGCACTCTCCCTTGACCTTGGCATTTCAAAGGATGCGATCCTTGCCGGATTATCCGCTTTCGGAGGTGCTGACCGCCGATTCCAGTACAAAGGATGTGTGGACGGTGTGACCATCATTGATGATTACGCACATCATCCGACGGAAATCCGTGCAACATTGACCGCTGCAAAAAATTATCCACATAAACGTCTGGTCTTAGCTTTCCAGCCACACACCTATTCCAGGACAAAAGCATTTTTAGATGATTTTGCAGATGTACTGTCCATGGCAGACGTGGTCGTTCTTGCCGATATCTATGCTGCCCGTGAAAAAAATACTTATGGAGTCAGCTCCAGAGACATTCTTGAAAAATTAAAGGAAAAAGGAACAGAATGCTACTATTTTCCTTCTTTTGAAGAAATTGAAAAATTTTTATTAAAAAATTGTATAAACGGTGATCTGTTGATAACTATGGGTGCCGGAGATATCGTAAACGTGGGTGAACATCTTCTTGGTCGATAAGTTATCCACATTATCCACATTCGATTGGGGAAAACTTCAACCATTGAATGTGGATTTTTTTTGTTAACATAACACATACCCGTTTTGTCATTTCGTTTTCTTTTATCCCCCTTATTTTCTGTATTCCGGCACAGTTGCCATAACTTCCGTTTTTTGAATCCACTTTTTTATCCACATTATCCACATTCCCCGCAGCCCTTGATTTTACAGCGTTTGTATTCAAAAATGTTCTTCTCTTTTTTCTTTTCCTATGCTATAATCTGTGGCGCAACAAAGATTTATACTTATACTTTTAGAATATTATCGAAAGAGGTTTTCCTTCATGGCTAAAATACTAATCCACAGTGACAGTGCATCTTCTGCCACAAGTGTATCAAATATTTTTATTGATGAATATATGTCTGACGCAAACGGAGAATTTGTAAAAATCTATCTTTATCTGCTGCGTCTGATGAATGCCCCGGATTCCGCTTTTTCGATTTCTTCGATTGCAGATAAATTTGAACACACGGAAAAAGATGTCAAACGTGCCCTAAGTTACTGGGAACGCATGCATCTGCTGCGTTTGGAATATGACACAGAGCACAACCTGACAGGTGTCTGTCTGATTGATTCTGCCTCCAGAGATAAAACGGGCGCAGACGATGAATTTACGGAACATGATACTTCCGCCGAAGCATTATCAGCAGACGGCATCTCCACCTCTGAGGATGCCCGCATTTCCACAGACGATGATAACATTCCTTCTGCAAATACGGAAAGTTTTCCTCCAAAGAGAGATTACACCCGTGATGAATTGAAACAGTTTCAGGAAAATGACCAGATTGCAGAACTTCTTTTTATTACCGAACGCTATCTCGGACGCCCGCTCAGCCAGACCGACACAAATACTCTTTTATATTTATACGAAGAGCTTTCTTTTTCACCGGATCTGATCGAATATCTGGTGGAATACTGTGTGAGTAAAAATCATACCGCTATCCGTTACATCGAAGCTACGGCGTTAAAATGGGCAGAAAGCGGCATCCGGACTGTAACTGCAGCCAAACAGGAAGCAAAGATCCACAGTCCGGCTTACTATGCAGTAATGCGTTCTTTTGGAATTACCGGAAGGAATCTGGTTCCATCCGAGACAGACTATATTGAAAAATGGCGTTGTGAGTATGGTTTTTCGATCGACATCATCTGTGCTGCATGTCAGCACACCATACAGAGCATCCACCAGCCGAGTTTTCCTTATACCGATAAAATGCTCTCGAACTGGCGTAAATTAAACGTACATACCATGGAAGATGTAAAACGTTTAAACCTTGAACATAAAGAGCGTGCAAAGACATCTGCACAGGAGGCTGCCGGTCCCAAAAACAAGTTTACAAGCATCGGACAACGCTCCTATGAATATGATGAGCTTGAAAAAATGTTACTGACAACCAATTCAAAACACTGATACCATAGAGTAGTATGAAAACATTGTCTTCATACTAAAACAGGCAAAAATGGAGATTAGGATAAGAACATGCCTCTGACAAATTCGCAATATGATGAGATTATACGGGCATATGATGCCCGGCAGTTAAAAAATGAACATGACAGGGAAGAACGGACCCGCTATGCCTACATTAAGATCCCGCGTCTCCGCGAGATTGACGATGCCATTGCGACCTGCTCCGTTGCACAGGCAAAAAAGCTCTTAGACGGTGATACCATGGCTCTTAATACCCTGAAAGAACAGATTGCCTCCTACCGCAGTGAGAAAAAGGATCTTCTGAAAAAAGCAGGGTTTTCTGCTGATTATCTTAAGACCTCTTACGAATGCCCGGATTGTAAGGATACCGGTTTTATCGACGGAAAACGCTGCCACTGTTTTACGCAGGCTGCGATTGATTTGGTCTATACCCAGTCGAATTTAAAAAGCATCCTGCTCCGTGAGAATTTTTCCACATTTTCTTTTGACTATTATTCTGATAAAGACATAAACCCTGCAACCGGGTTATCATCTTTGTCAACAGCAAAAGATGCCGTTGCCAAATGTCATGACTTTATCGATCACTTTGATGATACATTTTCCAATCTTTACTTTTACGGAGATACCGGTATCGGCAAAACGTTTCTGTCAAACTGCGTTGCAAAAGAGCTGATGGATCACGGTCATTCTGTAATTTACTTTACGGCGTTCCAATTATTTGATATATTAAGCAAGGGTGTATTTGCAAAAGATGAGGAAGCCATTGCCGCAAATGAAAATATTTTCACCTGTGATCTTCTGATCATCGACGATCTTGGCACAGAACTGACAAATTCTTTTACAACTTCCCAGTTGTTTTTGTGCTTAAACGAAAGGATCCTGCACCGGAAATCAACCATCATTTCCACAAACCTTGGATTATCACAGCTTACCGATCTGTATTCGGAACGAATTTTATCGAGAATCATGGATAATTATGTTCTGATCAAATTATTCGGGGAAGATATCCGGATGCAGAAACGAAGACGCTGACCTTCCTATAAACACAGGATACATTTTCTGCCTTCAATTAGAGCAATCTATTGAAATACATGTAAACAAATTTTTATGGAGGAACCATTCAATGCCAAACGATGAAAGAAACCTAGAAACCTTACCTGATGGAGCACTTGGTCTGATCCCGCTTGAGAGCTGCAAAGAGCTTGGTCTGAAAGTAGACAAGTATCTGGTTGGCTGGAGAGAAAAAAGACAGCATCAGCATGCATCTGATCTTGCCTTTAAGGATTACCGCCGCGATTCTTACATCATCTCTACCGCTGTTCCGCGTTTTGGAACCGGTGAAGCAAAAGGTGTGATCAAAGAGTCTGTCCGTGGATACGATCTGTACCTGATGGTCGATGTGACAAATTACAGCCTTACCTACTCTGTATGCGGCCATCAGAACCATATGTCACCGGATGACCACTACGCAGATTTAAAACGTATTATCGCAGCCGTCGGCGGTAAAGCAAGACGCATCACAGTCATCATTCCTTTCTTATATGAGAGCCGTCAGCACAAACGTACTTCCCGTGAATCTTTAGACTGTGCTTTAGCATTACAGGAACTGACTGCAATGGGCGTAGATAACATCATCACATTTGATGCACATGACCCGCGTGTGCAGAATGCGATCCCGTTAAAAGGATTTGAGACAGTACAGCCTGCCTACCAGTTTGTAAAAGGAATCTTACGTGAAGTAACTGACTTAAAAATCGACTCTGACCACATGATGGTAATCAGCCCGGATGAAGGCGGTACCAATCGTGCTGTATATCTTGCAAGCGTTCTCGGATTAGATGTTGGTATGTTCTATAAGAGACGTGATTACAGCCGTATCGTAGACGGACGCAACCCGATCGTTGCACATGAATTCTTAGGTTCCTCCGTTGAAGGAAAAGACGTTATCATTATCGATGATATGATCTCTTCCGGTGAAAGTATGATCGATGTTGCAACAGAATTAAAGAAACGTAAAGCAAACCGTATCTTCGTTGTTGCAACTTTCGGACTCTTCACAAATGGTTTAGAGAAATTTGATCAGGCAGTTGCAGATGGAACGATCTACAAAGTCGTTACCACTAACCTTACCTATCAGACACCGGAACTCTTATCCAAACCATATTACATCAGCTGTGACATGAGTAAATACATTGCTTATATCATTGATACCTTAAACCATGATTCTTCCATCAGCGATCTGTTAAACCCGTATGACAGAATCGAACGTCTGGTATCTAAATACAAAGCAGAGCAGAAATAATTGATCCTGAATATTAAAAAGCCGGTACTTTTTGTGCCGGCTTTTTTAATTCATAGGACATTACGTCCTATGAATTAAAAAGAAACCGCCATACCCACTTGTACAACGGTTTCTTCTTATCTTTTTTCTATGTAAGTCTGTCTGACAAACGCTTCTAAAACAGATCAACTCTTCCTGCAAACTTCTGGTTGATCACATAATAAGCTGCAAATTCTTCCGGTTTTAAATATACCTGAAGGCTCTTGATCGATGATGCTCTGTGGCCATCTGCAACAAATTCACTTTTTGCTTTCTCGATCACTTCTGCAACAATCGCTTCATTCCCCTGATACTGGATATATACTTCCGGTTTTAATTCTTCTTTTGCTGCTTTCGCTGCTTTTTTGGCTGCTCTTGACGGTTTCTTTTCTTTTACAGGTTTTGCTGTCTCTTTTGTCTCAGCTGCTGCCTCTTTTACTGTCTCTGTCTTTACTGCTGTTTTTTCTTCTACAGCTTCTTTTACTGCTGCTTTCACCTCAGATGCAGATTCTTTCACTGCTGTTTTTGCTGTCACCGCTACATTTTTTGCCGCCTGTAAAACTTCTCCGGTCTTCTCGTTTGTCTTTGGCTCTGCTGCTTTTACCTGATTAGTCTTTTCTGCTTTGGCTGCATTATTTTTTGCTACGATTCCTTTTGCCATAATGAATTCCCTCCTCAACAAAAATTACTCACAAACTAAAAACTTTTCCATTGCGTCTAATGCTTCTTCTTCATCGTTTCCTTCTGCAACAATATTCACTGTCATACCCTTTGAAGGATTAAATGCCATGATTCCCATGATACTCTTTGCATTGATCCGACGGTTATTGCTCTCAAGGATAATCTCACTGTCAAAGCGGCATGCCACCTGAACCAGTTCTGCAATTGGATTATCATGTTCTTTTGAAACATTCGAAACCACTACTTCTTTTCTGCTCATATTCATCCTCTTCCTCTTTTCAAGTACTTCTCAAAATATAACCCATTCGACTTTAATTTGCAATACGTCTCTCTTAAATCTGTTAAAGTTCAACGAACTATTCTATGGAAGCACTGTTTTTTTATGCAGTTTTCTCGTTTTTTTCATGTATTTATTTTTCATAAACACATTTAAAGCCTGCAATCATATGCCTTCTGATTTATTTCAAATATGTGAAGAAAACATTTCCAGCTACCTTAAACACTTCATCTGCCTCCGTTATGCTCTGTTTAAAATTACTTTCAGATGATGGGTCAAAAATAATAACATTATTGGCTTCATATCCTACCACCAGTACGGCTTCATTGCTTCCTGTCATTGCAAATACAGGATTACCACAACTTACATAGTAAAGGACTTCCTCCACACTGCATCCGGTCAGATCTAAAATTCTGGCATCTTTCATCGTATTACTCAAAATATTCTTCGGTGTTTCACCACCTGCAATCAATGCACTTACACTGATATTAATTCCCTCCTTCTCAAGCATTGCATTGATACACTGTGCAATACTGCCGGAAGAAGCATCTTCCGCACCGACTGCGATATCGGAAAGAGCCGGTTTGATCGCATCTCTGGAACGCTTCCAGATATATTCCTGATTCTCTCCTACCACAACTCCCATTTTTTCATTTGCTTTTGTGATCGCATCTGCCACCTGATCTGTGGTATAAACCACATCACCCTTTACATAAACATAATATTTTCCATTATCTCCCTGATCCTCAAGCGTGAGTGTGCGATCCTGCTCTAATATGGTTTCTCTTGGAGTCAGCAGCCTCGGTGCTTTCTCTCCCACATTTTCCGACAGAGAGATTTCATACTGAGTTTCTTTGCTGTCAGAACTGCTGCTTACAATAGAAACTATTTTATTTCCATCTCCCTCCCGGTTCATGATCATATCCTGATCTGCATCCACATATGCGGTTCCATTATACTGTATACGGTTTAAGTACATGGTATAATCTTCAATATCAACCCCGGAAACATAATATCCATTTTTTTCGTATGTCTTTAAAACGGACGGTGTATCGGATGATACATCTAAAATTTTAATCTGGTACATCGGGAAGATTACATTTCCTGCAGCCTCTGTTGATACATCCGCCGCATTCGCTATACCATATACAAAATCATCTCCCATAAATCCAAGCGGTTTTACATATTTTCCACTGCCCTCTGTTATAGTGGCTGTTTTTTCATTGGAAAAATTAATGATTGAGATCGTGTCACTCTGTCCGTTCTGGCTGTCCTTCGTCCATGCAAAATAACGGTCAGATTCCGAAACTGCATATATTTCTTTGTCTAATCCCTTGATCAGTTCTTTCATCTCCAGCGTACCAAGATCAATTCCATATACACTGCCATTCACCATTAAATATAATTCTCCGCCCTCATTCACATACATCAGCTGACCAAGCTCGGATTTCATGACTTCGTATGATTTATCGGAAGAAATAAATGCCAGTTCCTCGTTTGTGTTTGAAAGGCTGTCATAATGATTGACTTCAATTCCCACTTCACCCTCATGGTTTCCACGGTTCATATAACCATATACAATATAATCAAGACTTCCCGCCTCATCGATCCTGACAATCTTAATATCATGTTCCCCATAATTTTCGCGGCTGTCAATTCCTTCATACCCGCGGAAACTAAACACTTTCGCAAGTGTATTTTCCGTCTCATTATAACTCCATAGTTCGCCCTCCTGCACAAATGCAACTGTGGTTCCCGTTTCATTTGCCTGATATTCCACATTTCCGGAACGTATTCCCAGTTCAATATAATTATTAAAAAAGCTTGCATTTTCCCCGCGGAAGATCTGATTCATGCGGCGTTCAAAATTGAGCAGATACATCCGGTTACTTGTATAACGTACCCGGTAATATTCTTCCACATTATAATACTCGCTCTCGCCACCTTCCCCGATACTCGTCACAACGTAATTCAGCACGATCACATTATAAGTATCTGTAATCTCTTTTATCGATGGCACCGGTGTTGTTAACCTCTCTCCGTTAAAATCCGCCCAGGCGAGCTGTTTTAACGAAGAATTTAATGAAACAAACTGTAATGTGGTGTTGTCTCCGGTTGTTTTTTCCATATATGTCGAAAGTGTTCCCGATGTCTCACTGTTAAACGTGGTATTATGAAACTCTTTTACAAATTTTAAGGATTCATCGGCATGTGCATTTGGCAGCTCAACAATCCTCGTATAATAATAAATCACATCATTTCCGCTCTCTAAATTAATGAGCAGTAAGTATTCTTCTCCCTCCTGAAGCAGATTCTGGATTTCAAGTTCTGCCCTGATCGTACCTTTTTTCTCATCATAGGAGCTGACATCTGCATTCGCGATCAATCTCTCCCCATCAAGACTTCGTATTTCATAAGAGATAGCATCTATGCTCGTCTCATATGTCTGGATCGTAACCGGAAGCTTTCTGTCTTTTCCGATCGGTGTGATCGTATCGCGCATACTAGCAGCATTCATCTTCGTCCGATATCCATATAATTCATTGATTTCCTGTTCATTGCTTTCTAATGTAATGACCGGTAATGTGGCATTTTTCATCTCTGTTGTCAGATCTTCATTGACATGATTTGTCATTATACTAAATACTCCGACTGCCACAAAAAAAACAACGGTCAGCACAACTGCCTTAACTGCACCTTTCTGCACGATATTGTCTCCTTACTCTATGTGAATCAAATATAATTTTCCAAGTTAAAACCGCTCTCTTTGTAATTCATGACAATAGAATGTTCGCAGAGCGTGCATTCTATTGTTTTCTTATGAAACCCGAAAAAAAGCGACAGATATATTGTATGCATTTTCCCCAAAATCCGCAATGCCTATTACCGATTCTTTTTGAAATTTTAAGAAAGGAAATCTGCAGGATGCATTTTCCGATAATAAAAAACGGGCAGTGTACCACTGACCTGCCCATTTTCTGTAACATTTGTTTTACCACCAGCGTCTGCATCTTCTGTGTCTGCAGCGCCGTCTATACATCTCATTATTTAACAATACCCCAATCAGGCTGCGCATATCATTGCGCCCTCGAGGAGGTGGCATTCCCGGTCCCGGTGGTGGCGGGGGCGGCATCCCGGGTCCCGGCGGTGGATTCATTCCACCCCAATACTGTTCTGCCTCAACATTCTTTTCTTCCCCTGCCACATTGCGGTAGATCCGTTCTACCACCTGTTCTAACATCAGGCGGTCCGGATACTCGTCAAACATCAGGCTTCCCTCATACTCCATCTTGTCGCACTCATCTTCCACATAGGAAAGGATCGTCTTTACCTCTTTCGGATAAAGTTCCTTCATGCGTTCCATATCTTTTTCATATTCCATTTCCGTCAGATACAGATTCTGCATCGGATAGCTCATGTAAAAAGGCATTTTCGGTACATCCATCTGCATACGGAAAAACTGTTCCTGATTATAGTCCACACATGACTCCTGTCACTAACATCTCTATATCATATGCGACAGAAAAACTTTTGTGTTATTTCAGTCATATTGTAAAACTTATTCAAAAAGGATATTTTTGTATTTTGTGTAACCTTCTTTTTTCATCTGCACGGATGCCTCTTTTTCGTCATCTTCATGTGTAAACTCGTACACATTATAAGCACCGTCATGATAAGCAAAATCCTCTCCGTTATCCTGATAATGCAGATAAGTTCCATTCCCCGGATACACACGCAGTTTTAAAGTGTCATACGGTTTTTCGCCAACATACTGTGCCAGTTCATAAGTCGGGATCATTCCACCCTCTTTCACAAACATCGGACAAGTATCAAGCGGTGCATCTACCATGTAATACTGTTTTCCCTGATATGGTTTCTTTGTCTCATAGTCATACCAGGTACCTTCCGGAAGATATACGATCTTTTTCGTCTCTCCCTGCTCTAAAACAGGTGCAACAAGAAGATTCTCTCCAACTAAAAATTCTCCATTTAAGTTCCAGACTTCCGGATCATTCTCATAATGTAAAACCAGAGGACGCATGATTGGCAGTCCGGTCAGTTCACATTCACGGAACAGATCGTACAGATATGGAAGTAACTGATATCTTAATTCCACAAATTTGCGGTAAATACGGATTGTCTCTTCATCAAACTGCCATGGTTCCTGGAATGTACTTCCCATGGAAGAATGATTCCGGAACAGTGGAGAAAATGCACCGACCTGTACCCAGCGGCACATTAATTCCGGTGTACAGTCTGCACCAAATCCACCGACATCCGTTCCTGCAAATGCAATTCCACTCATACCGAGATTGCAGAGCTGTGGAACTGCCATTCTAAGATGTGCCCAGAGGCTCTGGTTATCTCCTGTCCATACGGTAGAGTATTTCTGTGTTCCTGCATAACATGCTCTTGTGATCACGAAAGGTCTTCTTCCATCAGCTTCCTTTAATCCCTCATAGGTAGCCTTTGACATCAAATGACCATAAACATTATGCATTGCCGCATGATCTGTCTTTTGATCCTCGTCCGTAAAGACGACATCCTGTGGAAGTTCTCCGCGGAAACTTGCAGGCTCGTTCATATCATTCCACGTTCCACGGACACCAAGATCCACTAAGAATTTCTGGTTTTCTGCCCACCATTTTCTTACATCCGGTTTTCCAAAATCAGGGTATACCGCTTCACCCGGCCATACTTCATTGACATATACTTCCCCTTCCGGTGTTTTTGCAAAATAATCATTCGCGATTCCTTCATCATATTTTGCATATCCCGGATCTAATTTCACACCCGGATCAATGATGCAGACAACCTTAAAACCATCCTCTGCGATCTCTTTTATGATTGCCCCCGGTGTTCCAAAATCTTTTTCATTCCAGGTAAATACGCGGTATCCATCCATATAATCAATATCAAAATGGATCGTATCACATGGGATTTTTAATTCCCTGTATTTGTGTGCCACACGTCTGATATCATCATCTGACATATAACCCCATCTCGACTGGTGGTGTCCAAGCGTCCATAACTGCGGTAACGGTGTTTTTCCTGTCAAATAAGTATAACCCTCCACAATATCCGTCATTTTCTCTCCGGAAATAAAATAATAATCAAGATTTCCGTTCGCCGCACTGTAATAATAGTAAGCGTCATTTTCTTTTCCAAGATTGACATGCGATCTGTAAGTGTTGTCAAAGAACATTCCAAATACGCCCGTATTTTTTAGTGTGATCAAAAACGGAATGGATTTATATAATGCCTTAAAATCATCGGTATGTGCCTGTGGCAGATCGGAATTCCAGTTTTCATACTCATAGTTTCTTTTATTTAAAACACCTGTCTTATCCCCAAGTCCATAGAATTTTTCATCACCGGTCATCTGCTTTACGACCATAACGGGATCTTCTTTTTCACCCTCCGCAGATACAGCATGTCCCTCAGACTCTAACGTTGCAAGTGCTTCATCGCTTAATTTTGTTTTCTTCCTGCGCACTCCTCTGAAATCTGCGCATAAAAGTGTACCGTCTTTTTTATAAAAATCGATCAGGAAATCATCATATACTTTGGCTGTCAGCTTATCTGTTTTAATCTGTACTGCCCCGTCTTCCTCAGAGACTTTTACGTTAACCGGAAGGCGTTTATCTCCCTCGATCGACTTCGAACGGTGGGCTTTCGACTGATACGGAACAAATACATTCATGATCGTATCCGTGACTGCCGTGACATACGCCGTTCCATGTTCAAATTCAAATTCTACTGTACTTCCATTGATCCGATAAGAAATCTTTTTTCCTAACATGTGCTTCTCCATTTCTGTTTTACATTTTTGCAATGTCCTGTAATTCCTGTAACAGGTCGAGATCCGACTGCTGCACTTTCATATTCGTGGTGATCGGTTCCTCTCCCGGCTTTGTCACGGTGATCTCAATGATCGTTCCCTCTGTGATGCCGGTGGAAAATACTGCGTTTAAAAAGGCAACAAATTTCGGGTGATTTGCCGTGAATTTATTTTTGGCATTCATAATCTTCATAATTGAAGCCGGATTCATCATATTTTTTCTCCTTTTCCTGTGTACTTTTCGTTTATATTACTTTAGTACCGTTATTATACTATAATATGGAGGATTTGTCCCGAAAATTTACGAAATTTTCTTTGTGACGTTTTGGCCGGAAAAGGTGTACTGGAGTGTTGTAAATGGAAGATCTGTCAGCCGGTATCACAAATTTCCGGTGCCGTAGAAAAACACCGGAAATCTGCAAATATTTTATTTTCTCCCTACCTTCTTCCATTTTCCTTTTTCACATTTTCGACGAACTGCATATCTACCAGTTCTTCATACTGATAGGTGCCCTGATATACATCAGATGCAATGGATACTTCCATATCATTTTTTACTGCCTCCGGTGTGATGATTCCATCGACGCTCCAGAGTTCATCCTTATAAGCACGTTCTATCGCAGCTTCGATGTCCCCGGTCGGCGTGGTTGGAAATTCCTTTCCGGCAGCACGAACTGCAATTTCTTTATCCTGTGCTGCCAAAAGCGATTTTAACATTGCATTGACAAAGCACTGTACCGTCTTTGGATCATTCTGGATCGTTGACTGTGACACACTAAGCACAGAGTATGCATAGTCTCCTAAATCTGTAAACTGATAAAATGCGTCCGTCCATACACCTGATTTCATGCCGTCAACGATCTGCGGTTCCGCTGCCCAGGAGATGTCTGCCTGACCGCTCTGTACCACTGCAACCGAAGTAGACATATCTGCCGGTTCCACCATCACAACATCCTTATCCGGATCAAGTCCAAGTGAAAGTAAAAGATAGCGCACACATAAATTCGGACTGCCGCCAAATCTGCCGGAGTTGATCTTTTTCCCTTTTAAATACTGTGCAAGTTCCTCGTTTGTGCTCCCCGTATATTCTTCGCCAACCGCTGCACACAGATACACATTGGCACGGTTCACACAGTTACAGACAGCGATCACCGGATCGGGACAGTTCCCGGATGCGTTCGGAATCGCATTCGAATCCACTCCACCGATCACGCCCCACGCATCTCCACTCATCACTGACGTAACATGCGAACCTCCCGTAGCCTGTATCACCTCCACATCAAGTCCTTCCTCCTCAAAAAATCCCTCCTGCTGCCCGATATAAAGTGGAAGATACCCGATCGAATGTAACGGCTCTGCAATCACAATCTTTTTGAGTTCCTCACTCTTTTGTTCCGTCTTTCCTCCAGTGCATGCCATCACAAATAAACTTGCTGCAAATACAACGCATGCTAAACAATTAAACCATTTTCTCTTTAACATTTTTCTTTGAAACATTTCGACCCATTTTTTATTATAATATGGACTCAGGTGCCCAAAGGTGTCTCTCAACATAATGGCTGGTGTCATCCTCACGCTTTACGATAAATCGCGAGATGTTCCGTCATCCATTTTTCCAGTTCCACCACGGCAAAATACATTACCATTGCCAGGACCGACAGCACAATGACACCCACCCATACTAATGTGGTATCTAAAATAGTTCCCGCATAGATGACCATTCTGCCGAGTCCGTGCCCCGATGCAATGAATTCGCCGACGATTGCCCCGGCAAGTGCCAAGGAAATATTAATCCGAAGGCTTCCTAGCATCCATGGAAGCACTGACGGAACCACGACTTTTCCAAACACCTGCCATCTGGTAGCCCCCAACGAATAAAGCAGAGTTTCCATCGACGTATCCACGTTTTCCACCCCACTAACCGTCGCAAGTGCACAGGATATTACCGTCATTAAAAATGCCAGTATCACTTTGGACGAAAATCCGATTCCAAACAACACAATTAAAATTGGTGCAAGCGCCAGTTTAGGAACTGCATTAAACACCACAAGATACGGTTCAAAAATTTTTGCAAATGTCTTTGACCACCAGAAAGACAATCCTAAAACTGCACCTCCTAATGTTCCTGCCAAAAACCCGCCGATCGTAGACATCGACGTAAAATAGATATCATATGCCAGATTTTTTTCTCTCCACTGAACGATTGCAGTCTGTGCGATCAATGACGGGGAACTCCAATAATAATCATCGATCCAACCACATGCAGCACTCACTTCCCACAAGATCAGAATTGCAATTCCAAATAGGATTCTCCCGGCCCGGACGCCTTTTTTCTGTTTTTTCTGCCTTAATATTTCCCTTCTATCAGACTGCATTGCCCCTATTGATTTCGGCTCATAATAATATGATTCATACGCCTTTTTTTCCATCAGACATCCCTCCTGTCAAATGTTGTTTTAAATCCCAGAAATCCGCATTCAGCATATCCTCCTGCTTTCTTGGACGTTTTAAATTAACATTAATTTTTTCTTTTACATAACCGGGACGTTCCGAAAAAACATAAATGATATCTGACAGATAAATCGCCTCATCTATATCATGTGTCACAAATAAAACCGTCTTCTGAAAATCCTCCCAGATCTCTAACAGCCAATTCTGCATGGACAATCTCGTCTGCGCATCCAGTGCCCCAAACGGTTCATCTAACAGAATAATCTCCCTGTCATACAAAAGTGTACGCAGAAGTGCTGCTCTCTGCCGCATTCCACCGGACAACTCGCATGGATAATTCTTTTCAAATCCTGAAAGTCCATACTTTTCCATCAGCGGAAATGCCTGTTTTCTCGCTTCCCTTTTGGGTATCCCCTTTATCTCAAGTCCTAAAATAATGTTGTCGATGATCGTACGCCATGGGAGAAGCATATCTTTTTGCAGCATATACCCAACATAACCTTTCTCTCCCAAAATACTTTTTCCTCCAATCGTAATATCTCCCGACGTAGGCGGCAAAAGACCTGCTACAATGTTAAATAACGTTGATTTTCCACATCCACTCGGGCCAATAATCGACACAAATTTTCCGTGCGGTATAAAAATATCTATCGGACGGAGAACCTGACGCATCTCCCCATTATTATAAAAACTTTTTGTAATGCCTGAAATTTTTATATCATGAAGCGTTGCTTCATGATCGTGATCTACACTCGCTTCGCTCGGCAGTCTTTTTATATTCTCATAAGCCATACTGACAGCTTCTTTGATCCATTCTTATTCTAATATATTCCGGCATGATACACTTTGACATATTGTTTTTTCTTATTTTCGGACAAATCACTATCTGGCTCCATTTTAAATTCATAGGACGTAATTTCCTATGAATTTAAAAATCCGGAAACGAAGATTCCTCTCCATTTCCGGATTTTCAATCACACATATTTCATTTGATACGCAAAATCTCTCCTGCTTAAAGCATTTTCTTTTTCTTAAAATAAATGATCTCCCCTGCAATGATGCAGATACTGATGATGATGACAGCCGGATATGCGTATTTCCATCCGAACTCCGGCATATTAGGGAAATTCATCCCATACCATCCCGCGATCAGCGTCAACGGTAAAAATATCGTTGTAACAACCGTCAGAATACTCATAACCTTATTCTGCTGCACATCGATCAATGACTGATACAATTCCCGGATCTGCACTAAATACTCCCGTAAAAGTTCCACATGGTCATGTAAACGCTCTACACGGTTTGCGTAAAGCTGCCAGAGTGAACGCTCCTTATCCGTCAGGATCTGTCCAAAATCACTCTGCATTGAGTCAGCCAGATTGACAAGCTGCTCGTAATATGCATGGTATGCCGAGAAACGCTTCCGGTACTGTAGTATGATCTCATAAAAATGCTCCGGGATCTTCTTTAAAAGTTCTTCCTCAATCGAGGCAAGTTTTTCTTCCTGCTGTTGCAGATAGATCACATCATCCTCAATCAGCATTTCAAAAATCATAACAAGGAGCTGATGCATGCTTACCTCTATTTCCGTGCTGCATTCTGCCGGTATCATTTTTTCCAGCTTTCCAAGACATGTCTTTAAAAAACTGCCGTCATCAATCAGCAACAGTTCATCGCTCCTCAGATAAAATCCAAATATGATATATGTCACTTTTCCTTTTAGGACACGCGGTATCTTCATTGTCCCAAACAGGCAGTCTCCATAACTTTCTGCCTTGCAGTACTGTACGGGATTCATACTGCGATAAAGATTGCGCTTGTGAGGATATGCCCCTTCCAGCTCTTTAAACTCAGATAATCCCATCAGACGGATTTTTCCAGAACTTTCTGTTTCTTTATCTTTTTCTTCCTTTTTTCTAAGCCAGCCTTTTGCACTGTTTAAATAAAATTCCTGCATGTGCTCCCTGCTCTTTTATTTTGTCTTTTCAACATTCGTGATTTTCTTTTCGCGGATGTTTATTTTACCAGCTTTGCAATCACCTTTACCAGTTCCTCGATATTAGCACCGGAAGTATTGATGCACAGATCATAATTTAACTTCTCTCCCCATGTCTGTCCGGTAAAGAACTGATAATATTTAGAACGTCTCTTATCCACATCCTGAATATGACGTCTTAACTCTTTATCTGTAAAATGTTCCTGTTCCGGTGCACGCTTTCTGCAGCGTTCCATACGTGATTCCATGTCCGCATAAATAAACAGGCGCAACGGATTTTTATCGCGCAGAATATAATCTGCACTTCTTCCGACGATCACGCAATCTGACTTTTCCGCAAGTTCCTGCACTAAAATACTCTGCTCTCTATAAATCACATTGTTCTGTTCCATCACAGGATCTACGCCCATATAAAAAGTTCTTCCGATCGTGATCGGCATCAGTGCGGACGGACCATTCTCCATTACATGCTGCACATATCCTTCTGCAAGTTTGGTTCTTTTTGCAATCTCGGTAATAATCTCATTATCATAATAGGCAATTCCCAGTTCATCAGAAAGTCTCTTTCCAACCTCACGTCCGCCACTGCCAAATTCACGTCCGATGGTTATAATTTTTCCCATATGTATCATCTCCTGTTTCGTCATTTTCTATAAATAAACTATAACACTTTCCCACATTAACGTCCAACTCTATTTTTTAATCTACACTCTTTAAGGACTCTGTCATACTGATCGCATTAATCTTCTTACGCATCAGGCGATCCACAAACCAGGTAAACACCATAGTCAGCACCACACTGTATATAAAACTGACCGGTTTCACATGCACATCAAAAGATACCATATCCACAACAATCTGGCTCATGACAAAACGATGTAAAAAGATGCCAAGCACCAGACCTGCTAACGCCCCAAGGAATGTCAGTATCGTATTTTCCCGAAATACATAGGCAGCTGTCTCATTCTCATAAAAACCAAGTACCTCGATCGTTGCGATCTCACGCACGCGTTCTGTAATATTAATATTTGTCAGATTATATAAAACGATAAATGCAAGCCCCGCCGCACACAAAATAATGACCACAACGATCAGATCCATACTTCCCATCATGTTTGAAAAACGTTCCATATCATCCTGTAAGATATTTACCGCTGCTACATCCTGCATCGCCATCAGGGATGTTCCAAGCAAATGTGCATCTGTATTCTCTGAAATACAGACAAATGCACTCTTGTATTCCGGCTCCATTTTCATCTGTTCCGCGTAGGTATCTGCCGATAAATAAACATAATTATATACAAAATTCTCACAGATCCCGCTAACGGTTACCTGAATTGTTTTCATATCGGAATCCTGCAGCGTTACCGTATCTCCTGTCCTTATTCCAAGTTCATCCGCTACTTTTGCAGAAATAACCGCCTCACCCTTTTGCGGAAATGCGATCGGTTCCTCATTTTCCGTATGTAAATTGATAAATGACGTGATATCCGAATCCGGATCTGCAATGACAAGACTCACAGATTTCGTCTTTTCGTCGCCGACTAAATCCATACTCTTTTCTGCCACAAATACAGATTTTTCTACACCATCTTTTTCCTTATTTTTCAGTTCATCTTTCTGCTCCTGTGTGACGGACGATGAATAGGTAATGCCGATATCATAGGTCTGTATCTGCGTATACTGCTGCGTGATAATCCCCGTCACAGAATCACGTACACCAAATCCGGTTACTAAAAGTGCGCTGCATCCGCTGATTCCAACGACCATCATAAAAAACCGCTTTTTATACCGAAAAATGTTTCGCATGGATACTTTCTGCAAAAATTTAAGTTTCTTCCAGATAAACGGCACATATTCAAGGAATACACGTTTTCCGGCTTTTGGTGTCTTCGGACGCATCAGCTCTGCCGCAACCTCTGTCAATTCCCGCCGGACGGACACAAATGTGGTGCCGACCGAACATAGCAGTGATACGGTCACGGAAATAACCGCTAACTTCCAATCAAAAACATACGCCAGTGACTCCATTTTGTAAAGCATGCCGTACGCATACCAGATTACTTTCGGAAACAGAAATGTTCCAAGCGCAAATCCTGCCACACATCCGGTCAGTGCTGCAGATCCGGAATAAAACATATATTTTGCCATGATGGTATGTTCACTGTAACCAAGTGCCTTTAACACACCGATCTGTGTCCGCTGTTCCTCGACCATACGGTTCATCGTCGTCACACACACAAGTGCAGCCACTAAAAAGAAGAAAATCGGAAACACATCGGCAACTCCGTCCACAATACCGGAATCGCTCTCAAAGCAGACATAGCCAACATTTGTATCACGTCCGAGCACATAGGTGTCAGGATCTTTTAATTCTTTTAAGGTTTTCTCGCCATCACTGATCTTTTTCTCAGCTTTTTCTATTTCCTCATTATAAGTGGAAAGTCCGTCCTCATATTCCTTTTTTCCATTTTCATACTGTGTTTTCGCATCCGCTAATTCTGCTTCTTTTTCCGCAATCTGTGTTTTAGACTCTTCCAACTGTTTTTTTGCTTTTGCAATGGCACTCTCTCCACTCTCGATCTGCTTTTTAGCCTCTGCAATCTGTGTTCTTCCATCTGCAATTTGTGCCTTTGCATCTGCAATCTGTGATCCTGCGTCCGCTAATGCATCTCCAGAAGAAAAACTGCCTGCCGCACCATTTCCCTGATTGTCATTCCCGGAAAACATCCCCTCAGAAATTCCATTCAATGCCTTCGAAATCTGTCCGACTCCCTGCGCATAACCGATTCCAAGTGCAACCTCCGCCTGATCTAATTGTGTTTCTTTCTCCTGGATCGCTTTTTTAGCTTCCGTCAGTTCTGCCTCTTTTTTTTCTAATTCTTCCGGGGCAGATTCTAATTTTTTCTTTGCATCCGCAAGCTGCTTTTCGCCGTCCTCGATCTGACTTTTTGCATCATCTAATTGTATTTTCGCATCATCAAGCTGACTCTTTGTCTCTTCTTTTTTCTCCGCAAGCTGTTTTTTCCCATCTGCAAGTTTCGTCTCTGCCTCTGAACGTACCGTCTGATAGCGTTCCGCTGCAAGATCTTCTGTCAGCGCTTCCCACGCGTTCTGTTTTTGTTCTATGTAAGCATCATATTCTTCGCTGTACAGTGGAAAATCGCAGTCAAATTTCACATAGACTTCCGTATAATAATCATCCGCAAATCCCTCCGGCAAAAGATAGACAAATCCGCTTACCTTGCCATTGCCGAGTGATGTACTTCCTCTCTCAAACTGCGAATACAACGGTGACTGCACAATTCCGGTGACCTTGTACTCACGGTTTGAAAAATGTTCTAAGTCCTCCTCATCATTGTCATCCGAAAGCTTGAGCGTTTTTCCGATCATGGAGGCATCGGAAAGATTAGAGTCCACCACACACTCTCCTGCATTCTGGGGCAATTCGCCAGCCACAAGCACCAGCCGGTTGACATTCTCTGTGATACTGTGCATTTTTAACACGCGCTCTTTCCCACCGCTCTCACAGATAATATCAAACGTGACTGCTCCCTCCGCCGCCTTGACATCTTTTTGTTTTTTTATGGTGTCCACTTCGTCCTCTGAAAAACCAACCGTAGAGATCAGGCGGTAATCATAAAGATCTGTCCTGTCAAAATAACGCTGCGCCGTTTTTAACATGGCGGACTGTGTAACTTTCAGTCCTGCAAAAAATCCGACTCCCAGCGCAACAATAGCTAAGATGGCAAGAAAACGGCCGAGACTTTGTTTTATTTCCCTGAATGTTGATTTCCAAATCATTGATCTCATAACCGTCTACCACTCTATATCTGCAATATCTACAATGTGCTCATTTTTTTTCATGGACACGACTGTTCCGCTCTTTACTGTGATGATGCGGTCTGCCATCGCCGTGAGTGCCTGGTTATGTGTGATGACCACGACTGTTTTCCCCTTTTCGCGGCAAGTGTCCTGCAACAATTTCAAAACGGCTTTTCCGGTATTATAATCGAGTGCTCCGGTTGGCTCATCACAGAGCAAAAGTTTTGGATTTTTCGCAAGTGCACGCGCGATTGCGACACGCTGCTGTTCTCCACCGGAAAGCTGCGCCGGGAAATTCAACAGACGGTCTTTTAACCCGACTTCCTCAAGTACCGTTGCCGCTGGAAGCGGATCCTTGCAGATCTGTGCCGCTAATTCTACATTTTCAAGTGCTGTCAGATTCTGCACGAGATTGTAAAACTGGAACACAAAACCAATGTCAAAGCGCCTGTATGAGGTAAGCTGTTTTTTGTCATAGCTTGAGATTTCCTGTCCGTCTAAGAATACCTGTCCGCCGGTTAAAGTATCCATTCCTCCTAATATATTTAAAATCGTCGTTTTCCCGGCACCGGATGCACCAACGATGACGCAGAATTCTCCTTTTTCGATCTCAAAATTGACATCGTGTAGGGCTATGATATCGAGCTCGCCGGTGTGGTAGATTTTGCTTACGCCTGAAAATGTCACAAATGATGGCATGGGTGGGTGTCCTCTCTTGTAAGATGTAGAAATGGTAAAGGCGGGGGCAAGACTGCCGTGCGGAACTTTACCGTTTCTGCACCTTTATTGTTCGGTATTATTTATTTTCTATAAAAAAGTGTAGTCCGTCAGGACAGAATTTGCAAATAAAATGTTTCTAAAAAATCCGGCGAGCGCGAGCGCCGCCGGATTTCTCAATACTATATTATTGTGTAAAGGCTTTGCGAAAAAAATGTGTCACGACACCACAGTATTTCTCAACGCCATATCATCGTGCAAAGGTTTTTCAAAAAAGACGTGTCACAATGTAGCGATGGCTCCCGGTCAGATGCCACCCTTCTTCCCTGATTTTTACAAAATCCAGGTACTTTCCTTTTCTTGCCACAAGTTCTTCATGCGTTCCGCACTCAACAATGCTTCCGTCATCTGCATTTCCTTAATACTGTTTGCAAACACTTCCAGTTTTGCAAGCGATCCTACCATCGACATGGACAGCATAATACATAACACCATTTCTCCAATGCTAAGTGAATCTCTGCTGCACAGATAAAGTCCTGCCGGCAGGATGCCAAGCAGCGTGGATGGAAACAACGCAAACGCAAGCTTCATCGTCACCCAGGTTGATGAAAGCCATTTGAGCACAAAAGTTCGAAAATCCGTGATCGCACCCGAAAATTTTTCGTAGGAAACGCCTTCCCTTCCAAATGCCTTGATGACCTCAATCCTCTCCACATACTCCACGATCGCATTGTTCATATAAATATTCGACTGGCAGCGATCGATGCAAAATAATGATCGGTCAGGCTGATACTCGGAGTCATAATATGCCATATGAAAGTCATTGTACGAAAGAATCACACCGGGAAATACCTCATACATGGTGAGTGTTCCCTCTCCCGTACAACTTTTTCCCCGTCCCATCAGTTTTTCTTAACTTTAAATCTGGCTGCACTGTCTCCCGTTTTTCTGCCACAAATCTCTGCGATCACTTTTACCCACTCATCCGGGTAAACTGCAAGCAGCTCTTCGTGCTGTAGATCTAACTCATGCAGGATCGGTCTTGCAAAATGCTTTGTATAACGTGCACGGTATTTTTCGCCCATTTTAAGGGCATATAAAATATGTATCTGAGTCCCGGCCGGATCAATCTGATCCGGCAGCGGCGTGATCAGATCAGAGTAAAACTGGTTTTCAACAGTCTTTTTTGTAACGCGGCTCATATCGACATCCGGAGTCTTTATCATATCCATAAATGCCCTGATATAACCATTTTCTTCCGCCATCATCCTGTCCATTTTCTTTTTCATGAAAGGAATTTTCATCTCTCCTTTCGTGATAAACGGATAAAAAACCGGCATCATCAATTTCGTCATCAGCTTTGCCCAGAGTTTTCCGGACTGGTCTAAATCAGAACCGCCTAAAATACCATAATCCATATGGATGTTTCCGCGTGCTGCGAGCAGTCCGACAAAGGAACCACCCAGCGAACAGCCATACGCAGCACAGATATGTCCGTCAAATTCTTTCTTTATGTACTGCTCTATCTTTTCTGTTTCCTCTGTCATCGTTGGAAACTCTGTCTGCTCCGTCTCATCAAATCCATCATAGGAAACACATGCCACCTGAAAATATTCTTCTAACGGCTCTATCACTTTTCCAAAATTTCCTTTGCAGTGACAACAGGTTCCCGGCAAAAGGAAAATAACCGGTTTTTCTTTCTCTCCAAAACAATATACTTTCATAGGATTCCACCTTCTTTAAAATGCTTCTTGTGTGTTAGTTATTTCTAACTGCTTTTATGATAGCACTTGTATAAGAAGGTGTAAAGCTGTTCTGTTTTAGAGTTATTCTTCCACTTCCCATGAATCGCACAGTGACCGTACCCGGATCTTAGGCACGCCTTCTGCACCCTCCGGCAGAACAGCCGTGATCTCATAAGGTTCTTTTCCGGTCAGATGCATAAAATTATCCGACCAGACCAGATCCACATTGCTCTCCACTGAAACGAAAAATGCCGGAACATCTGATTTTAACCGCACCGTCAGCAGATCGCCTTCTATGATTACATCAAAAGTAATCTCTGCTTTTTTGATCTGCATATGTTTATACGGTTTTGGCATTTCAACCTGACGGCTCAAAGTTCCATCGGAGTGTGTAAATACCGCCTCCACAAAAACTTCACTTTCCCTGCCTTCTATCACATCCTTCAAAAAAACCGGCTCCATTGCTTTCACAAACAACGGTTCACATACTGCACGCTGTGAATTTTTCCAGAGAACTTCCCCCAGCATATTTTTCACGAAAACCGTGACATCAGACGATACTTCCTGCATTGTCTCATTTTGCAGATATGGCGTATAGACTGCATCTTCAGATACCTTTAAGCTGCCGAGTACATCCGCATAAAAATGTCTTGAAAAATACTGCAGTGCCTTCCATCTTCCAAAATAATCAATACTTGCCCAGGATGCGACCGGCCAGTTATCATTTAACTGCCAGTAAATTGCACCCATACAGCGTCCCCTGTTTCTGCGCCAGTGTTCCACACCGCTTTTGATCGCGATTGCCTGCAGCACCTGGCTGATATAGATCAGACTCTCAAAATCTTTTGGATATAAAAAGTTCTCCGCAATATAGTGTAGAATTTTAGCATTTGCAGAACCATTTTTCTGATGACTCTCCATAACTTCGGAAAAGATATTGCGATCCTCAGGCAGGGTAAAGGTATTGATGGTTTTTTTACAAGGGAACGACTGGAATCCAAATTCCGAGCAAAATCTGAAATAGTAATTTTCATAGTCAGAAAACGGCTTTTCTCCATGCCATACATCCCAGTAATGACGATCCCCGATATCATCGCTGTCCGGGTCCGTAAAATTACCGCCGGATGATGGGGAAGAAGGCCAGTAAAACGTTGCATCATCTTCACTCTTTAATGCTTCCGGGATCAGCTTTTCAAACATTGTCAGGTAATCCTGTTTTAATGCATCCGAATGATCATTAAAACCACCCCAGTGATCCCAGGCTGATTCCATCTCATTGTTGCCACACCAGAGTCCAAGACTTGCGTGGTGTCTTAATCTTTTTACATTATCTTTTGTTTCTTCTATAATGCTCTCCCGCAACGCATCCGTAAGTTCGTAGACATTGCAGGCATACATAAAATCCTGCCATACGATCAGACCATGCTCATCACAGTAATCATAGAAAACATCCGCCGGATAATATCCACCACCCCAGATACGGATACAGTTAAAATGACACGCCACCGCAGTATCCAGCAATTCATAAATGCGCTCAGGTGTAATCTTTGAATAAATACAGTCCTCCGGGATATAATCCGCACCCTTGGCAAAAATCTTTATCCCATTGACACAAAATGCAAACTCCTCACCCCATGCATCCTTTTCCCGGCTGACCGTCAATGTACGCAGACCAATGCGCAGTTCTTTTACATCCAGAAATTCTCCGCCCAGAAAAAGTTCCGCACGCACGGTATAGAGCGGCTGCTTACCATATCCATTCGGCCACCAAAGTGCCGGATCTTCGACCAGACATTTTCCATCCGAAAAAGAACGCTGTTTTCCATCCGGTGTCCAGAGCGTAATCTTTACCTCGAGACTATCTGCTGTCTCTGCATTTTTTGCCAATGTCTGAGCATGACTTTCCTTACTCTGTGGTGATACCTGATGCTCCGCTTCCACAATTTTCCCATTCTGTGCCTTTTCCGGCAACGTCACTTTTACTTCTGCCGACAGAAGAACCTTTCCATCTATATGTTCCTGTCTGATATGCAGATCAGAGAGTTCTGCTTTCTCATAACTGTCAATATAAATATCGCGCCAGATTCCCATATCCGGTAACTGTGGGCCCCAGTCCCAGCCAAACATGGAATGTGCTTTTCGGATGTACTGATTTCCTTCCATCGCCCCGCATGCCGTATAATGGATCTCTTTTCCCGGTGCGGATACATGTTCGTTTACATATGAGATTGCAGAATGAATTTTCACTACAATACTGTTTGTCCCGTTTTTCAGTATATTTGTACACAGGATTCGATAGCGCAGGTGCATGTTATCCACATGCTTTACCGGTATGCCGTTGATAAAAATATCTGCTACTGTGTCGATTCCGTCACAGCAGAGTGTGTACACTCTTCCCTCTTCTTTTTTCAGTTCAAATTCCCTTGAAAAAATAAAATCGTTTTTCAGTAACTCTCTCGTCGGGTACTCATTCATCCGGTAAAACGGATCTTCCAATAAACCATGCTCTGTCAGACCGGAAAGTACTGATCCCGGGATTTCCACCGGGCAAAGCAGTGTTTCATCTGCTTTTTTTAACTGCCATGTTCCATTTAAATAAAACTTTTCATGTTGTACCATAAATATTCTCCATTCCCTTTCGGATCATTTTTTCAAAACTTTCCCGAAAATGCATATCATCCTCTGCGGTTCTCTTTTTCGGCCCCTTCAAATGATTCTTCCCGGACGCCCTTCTTGCTTTTTTATTCATATGACGCTCTAACAGCATCTGGTCAATGTTATCATCCGTATACCACCGTCCGGATTGATGGATGGCAAATGCACTGCGTCCAAGTGCCATCGCCGCCACCCCGTAATCCTGCGTCACGACGATATCTCCTTTCCGGCATAAATTGACCAGTGCAAAATCCACTGCATCCGCACCGGCTCCAATCACCTTTACCTCACTGTAATCCGAGTCTAAAACATGATTTGTATCGCATAACAGCGTTACCGGTATTCCATATTTGCCTGCAAGTTCTTCTATGATCCTTACCACCGGGCAGGCGTCCGCATCCACATAGATCTGCATAAACTCTCCATTCCTGCGTGGGGAAAATCTTGCTTTCGGACAAGTCCCCTTTTTTCTTCTTTTCTGTTGTATTATAACAAGGATCTTCTATGATTGCTATACATTTGACACCTCTATCAGAATCACTTAAAATGAAATCCAGAAACTTATTAATTCATAACAATAGATTGCCCGCAAAGCGTACACTCTATTATTTTACTAAATGACAAGGGGTTTTTTTATTATGGTAGATATTCCAATGAGATCCTCTGCTCCCGTCACCAGGCAGACCGTTCTTTCCATCAACGAGCGGAAAGTCGAGGGGGCAAAAACAACACGAACTATCACTTCGATCAACCACACACAATCTCAGACTGCATCAAAAGCATCTTCCGGAACGACTTCTTCCATGCAACACACTGCCATGCACCCTAGTGCTATGCACCCTAGTGCTATGCACCCCAGTGCTATGCAGCCTGCATCCACACCGGCGTCAAAACCTTTACCTCCACTGGTACATATGGTGCAAAAAGGTCAGAAAACACCGCTGGAGAATTCCGGGAAACTCACTTCCATAAAGGCATGTCTTGGATGGAATGTCAAAAATCCTGCCTGTGATGTGGATGTGTCCGCATTTCTGCTCGGTGCATCAGGCAAGGTGATCGGTGATTCCTGGTTCGTCTTTTACGGGCAGACCGAAAGCCCTGATCACAGCACGGTTTTTCATGTTGAGGACGGTGCTGACCGCGAAAGCATTTCCGTTGATTTCACCAAACTGGATACATCCGTTGCCAGAATCGTATTTGTGTTGACGATCAACGAAGCATTAGAAAAAAATCTAAACTTCGGAATGCTTCAGGACGCTTATATCCGCATTATGGATTCTGCCGGTGCCGAATTAGTCAGCTTTAAAATGGATGAATATTACTCAAATGTAACATCCATGATGATCGGCGAACTGTATCTGCATAACGGCGCATGGAAATTTAATGCCATCGGAAACGGCGTGGCAAAAGATCTCGCAGGATTATGCGAGATGTATGGAGTTCAGGTTATTTAAAACAAAGGATTAAATTTTGGAGGGAATTTGTTATGTTAACATTTGAAACAGTAAACGAACTTACTTTAAAGGTTACCTGCACAGGCAGTGATGTGCTCTTTACAAAGGCCGGTGCTTTTATTGCCGGAGAGAATGCCGGTGGAAAAAATTACAAATTTGAGAAGGTTTTACTCGGACCACAAAATAATATCGGTCAGGCTCTGCTCGGTCAGATTGCACGAAGATTCACCGGTGAAAATCTTCCGCTTATGAAAGTAACTTTAAATGGTGATTCCGTTACCTATTACGCAAATTACGGACAGCACATTGTTGTCTATCATTTAGAACAGGGTGAGACGATCTCCGTAGAATCTGAAAATATTCTCGCTTTCTCCCAGGATTGTGATTACAGTGTCCGTTTTATCGGTGTCGGTGTGCTTTCCCAGAAAGGTCTTGCCACCTCCACTCTGACCGCGCGCGGAAAAGATGCATATGTCGCCGTGCTCTGTAACGGCAACCCGATTGTTTTAAGCAACGTGATGTCTCAGGATACGCTCTCTGTGGATCCGGATGCTGTTGTATGCTGGGTTGGAAATGGACACTGTGATCCTCAGGTGACGACAGATATCTCCTGGAAAACATTTATCGGACAGGCTTCCGGTGAGTCTTATCAGTTTGAGTGGCATGGGAATTGTCCGGTTACGGTGATTATTCAGCCTTCGGAACGCAGAGGCGGAATCAGTGTGAGTATGGATTAGTGGTACATACCTGTGAAGGTTAAGGTGACAAAAGATGATGTTTTAGTTTTGTGGGGGGCGGTTACGCGAAGCTGAGGCTCGTTTTGTTCCGTTGTACGAAAATAAGAAAAGCTAAGTATGCCTGAGACAGGTTTTCTCGGAGGGACGTGAACGGCGTTCAACGAGCCATCCATGGCTCGTGAAGCCTTGATCTGCCATCCATGGCAGATCATCACTGTGTATTGACAGGCATACTAAGATTTTCTAATTTTCTCCCAAAGTCACAAAATGAGCCTCAGCTTCGCGCAATCTGCCAGCCACAAGACTGGGATCCCTTTTTTGCACTTTAACCTCACATGTAAAAAACGGAGTCTGTTGAAAATGGCATCATCCTAGGTGGATGATACCTTTTGCAACGGACTCCGTTTTTATTTTCAGACATTGCTCTAATAGGGCATCTGAAAATATTTTTTTCGGATGCATCTCATCTATTTTTTTCCGGGTTCCGGATGTTTTGGGGATTTCATATTTTTGTGTGAATCCGTGTGGGACAAGTCCGCGGTCTGCGGTTAATATCATGGGGATATCAAAAGCGCTGTCTCCGGCGGCAATCACGAATTCCGGTTTTAGTTTCTGTCTGAGGCGGTCTACTGCCGTTCCTTTATTCAGAGGACGCGGTACTACATATACTTTTTCGCCGTTGGAAAAGACATCTGCATATTTTATATTGAGAGATGTTTTTAAATCATTTACAACTGTTTGGGGATCATTACATTTTGTAAAGAGAAACAGCTTTTCAATATACCGGAGTTCGAATTTTCTGCGTGAATCTTTTTCTAGCAGTTCCATTGCAAGATTCATTTCATCCCTGCTATCCGACACAAGATGCAGGGAATCCTGATACCACGCTTCATCCCGCATACCATCTACCAGAAGGACACCGCCGTTACAGACTAATGCATAGGGGAATTGTCTAATTCCAAGGTTGATGCGCTGATATTGTTCCAACGTTCTTGTGGTCGTTGGAACAATCAGCATTTCATTTTTTACCTGCTGCAAAAGACGATATGTTTCCTCTGTGATGTAGGATATTTCCCTCCCCTGATAGAATTCCACATTTCGCTTCCGCATCCCGATGTCATGTTTATAGGAATAGATGATCGTATTATCTAAATCAGTATGAAAAACAATCATTTTTTCGAGACGATGGCTTTTCTTACCATATCAACCGGGATGATGAGCACTGCTAGCAGCACGGAAACAAATAATGCTTTCGCATTAAGTGTTGTTGTGCTGAACACCTGACCACCGATCTCAATGATGACGGTCTGCAGTACGAAGATTGCACCCATAACAATGATAAAGTTCTTGTTTTCTCCAATGTGCTCAAATACATTAAATCTCTCAGATCTTGTATTTAAGCTGTTAAAGATGATTGAATAAATGAAAAATGCAAACATAAATGTTTTTTCATATAATTCCGGATCCGCACAGCCTGCCGGTGTTACAAAATCTGTAATTCCACCGATGTTTTCCAGAATCAGAATCGATCCAAGTGTGATAAATACAGAACTTGTTCCGATTGCGGATTTAATATAAGTCGTTAAAATGTTATCTTTTCTCAGTGCCGGTTTTTCATTCATGTATCGGTCAAGGATCGGCTCTCCACCAAATGCCATGGCTGCTAAGGTATCCATGATCAGGTTGATCCATAAGATCTGGACAATAGAGAATGGTTCGGTCCAGCCAAGGATCGGCGCGATAATGTTCATCAAAAGGGTACTGATATTAACTGTCAGCTGGAAAATTAAGAATTTACCAACTGATTTTGACATCGTTCTACTGTTCAATACACAATCCTTAATGGATGTCAAACTGTTATTCAAGATGACAACGTCACCTGCCTCCTGGGCAACTGCTGTACCATCTCCCATGGCAAATCCGATATCTGCCTGTTTTAATGCCGGTGCATCATTGACACCGTCTCCTGTCATACCACAGACATTGTCAAGCTGCTGTGAAATAGAAACGAGTCTCTTTTTATCAAGCGGTTTTGCCCTGCTTACCACGCGAAGATGCGAAAGCTTTTTCTTTAACTCTTCATCTGACATCTGCTCTAACTCTTCATGAGTAAGAACAACATCGTTCTTCTCATCTTTTAAGATACCAGCTTCTTTTGCGATGGCAACTGCTGTCTCCTCCGCATCACCGGTTACCATAACTACCTGGATGCCGGCATTATTTAAAATCTCAACCGTCTCAACCGCATCGGTTCTTACGTTATCTCTTAAGCAGAGCACTGCCATCAGAACTGTTTTTCCATCTGCAATCTTTGCAACAGAAAGCAGCTTCATCGTTCTCTTTGCCTGAGCGAGCATCTGATCTTCCACAGCTTTTTTGTCTGCTGCTGTAAACTCTTTTTCCTCGCCGGACGGAAGCATATAATGTGTTACTTTATCAATAATGTTTTCGGTTGCACCTTTCCAGTAAACCAGTCCGTTTTTCAATGTAACGGTAGCGCATTTCTTTTCTGAATCAAATCCACTGATATCAGCAACTTTATCCGGATCATTTTTAGAATCATCATAGCCATGCTCTAGGGCATATCCCAAAAGAGCCCTGTCCATGTTGTTACTTCCGATTGGCTTTCCTTCGGATACTTTTGCAAGGTTGTTTAATGTAATTGCCTCAATAAATTCCTGACTCGGAATATGTTCTGCGATTTTACCGTCACCGGTGATAAATTCTACTAAAGATAAATTACCCTGTGTAATCGTTCCTGTTTTATCACTAAATAAAACATTCATATATGCAGAATCGGAAAATGCTGCCTTATGGCTGACAAGAATATTTTTCTTGTACATGGACTCTGTATTCATGGACTGCACAAGACTGTTCATCATCGGAAGACCTTCCGGCACTGCCATGATAACGATAGATGCCATTAACATAATTGCCTCAGCAACTAAAAGCAGAACATAAACAACTGTGATCGGTTCGTCCGTACGAATCAGATTCAGTACAACATCTAATACGCCCGCAATGGCAGCCGCAGATACACCAAGTTTACCGATACCGGCAGCTACAACTTCCAGCTTCAGGCTTGAAGTATCTTTCCTGTCATCCTCTTCATTATCATCCGTCAGAGCTTTGTTGATCTTTCCAAGCTCGGATGCATCACCGATGACAGTTGCAACCATATAACCTTCACCGGAGGTCACTACAGATCCCATAAATATTTTATTTGCAGATGCGTAGTCTGTAGATTCCGCTTCATCAAGGTTGTCAGCAGCCGTTTTGTCCTCGTCTCTTGACTCACCGTTTAATGCAGCCTGTGAAACCTTGATATGTCCTTCAAATAACACACCATCGGTCGGCACCTTATCACCAGCCTGAACAAGGATCGTATCTCCTTTTACGATCTCACTGGTAAGGATATTGACCAGTTTTCCATTTCTCATGACTTTCGCATAAGTCTTGTTATACTCTTCCTGTAATGCCTCACTTCTGGAACTGTTGCGGTACTCGGATAAAGTACTGAATCCGGTTGCCAGTGCAATTGCCAAAACAATACTTATGATCTCAACAACATCGTTTTCTCCTGCTAATGCCGGTACAAACACACCGATAACAGAAATGACGATTTTCATGACCAGTGCTGCACATAATACTTTGATCCAAATGTCATCAAATGCTCCGATAAACATTGACCACAGTGATTCTGTCTCTTTTTTTGCAAGAGCGTTCGTTCCAAAATCCTGTTTGCTCTTGTTTACTTGTGAGTCTGACAGACCTCTCATAAGCTCTTCTTTATTTATGTTACTCATTTTAGGTAGTTAACCTCCTCTAAGGTATCAATCTTTTTATACAAATCTTCTGCTCAGTTCGCCAAGTCCCGGGTCGTTTGTACCCTGACCAACAGCGCTGAACTTCCATTCTCCGTTATGTCTGTACACTTCTCCAAATATCATTGCCGTCATACCGGAATAATTTTCGGTCAGATTGTACTTGCACATTTCATTATTATTTCTTGCATCAACTAAACGGATAAATGCATTCTCAATCATGCCAAAATGCTGATGTCTCTGAACCGCCTGATAAATGTTTACGACGATCACGATCTTATCGTACTCCTGCGGTACTTTTGCAAGATCGATCACGATCTGCTCATCGTCTCCATCACCAGCTCCCGTCAAGTTATCTCCCTGATGATTTACGGTACCTGATTTGTGATGTAAATTACCAAAATAAACGATATCTGATTTATCCATCAGTTTTCCGTTTTTCAACATCAATGCGGATGCATCACAGTCGATTGGCTGCTGCTTTTGTCCGCCCCCGAATAAAGCACTTAAAAATCCACCTCCGGATGAAGACTGCTGCGCTTCATCCCATCCAAGACCGACAATGATCTTTGACAGTCCTGCGTTATCTTTTGACAGACTGACCTTCTGTCCTTTCTGTAAACTAATTGACATTATAAATCCTCCTTATGCCACTTCAATTCCATAGTGTCCGCAAAGTGCTGCGAGTCCGCCCTGGAAACCACTTCCAATTGCGTTAAATTTCCATTCTCCGTTATGTCTGTATAATTCACCGACAACGACTGCTGTCTCAATGGAGAAATCCTCTCCCAAGTCATAACGGATCATTTCTTTTCCGGTTGTCTCATCCACCAGACGGATAAACGCATTGGATACCTGTCCAAAATTCTGGCGTCTTGCCTCTGCCTCATAGATGGTTACGGTAAAAGCGATTCGCTCAATGTTTGCCGGTACTTTGGAAAGATCGATCTGGACCTGTTCGTCATCGCCTTCTCCCTCTCCGGTTAAGTTATCGCCCATATGTTTTACAGACTCACTTGGATGAACCAGGTTTCCATAAAATACAAACTCTTTATCTGTCGGGCATTTTCCATCTGCGCCTAACATAAATGCTGCTGCATCCAGGTCAAAATCTGCACCTGAATCATATGCATTGACATCCCAGCCAAGACCAACCATGATATTTTTCAGTCCCGGATTTCCTTTTGTTAAATCTACTTTCTGTCCTTTTGATAAATTAATTGGCATAGTATTACCTCCTTAAAATAAATGAATCTATAGTTATTTCAAATAACTTACTTGTTTGCCGGCGGCATATGATACTGTCTGTTGAAGTCCGCCTTGATTGCCTCAAGCCTTGCCTGATCTTCCACACGTTTCTTTCTGCAGTCTTCCTGAATTCTTCTGGTTTCTTCAATACCGCTCGTAATCGTTCTCCAGGTCGTTTCAAGTGTCTCAATCTGAATAGAGCTTCCGGATGCCATCTTAGCAGTAGCCTTAGAAACCTCTACCGTATTCTGTGCATTCTTAATAAGCATCTCATTCGTCTTCTTATCAAGAGCTGACATTGCCTCCGCCTGAATGCGCTGGCGTTTCAGCAGAATTGCCTGTGCAAGTGCCTGTTTAAATACAGGAAGCGTCACGATAAATGCGGAATTAATTTTTCTGACCAGATTATAATTGCTGAATTCCATCGTTTTGATCATCGGAATGGACTGCATTGCAACATTCTCTGCTGTTCGAAGATCCTGTGTACGCTGCTCCATCATCATCAATGCCTGATTTAAACTGGTAAGTTCAAACTGGATCGACTCGTCTCCGGTAGTCTCCATATCCTGCTGTCTTTTCGCAATATATGCTTCGATTTCTTTGCATGCCTGCTCGCCGGCAAGAATATATTTCACGAGTTCATGATAATAATTTACATTTGCCTCAAACATCGTATTTAATTTACGGTTTGACTGTTTGATCTCCGACTCATAGCCTTTGAGCTGAACGTAGATCTTATCGACTTCTTCGCCCATTGTGTGGTATTTTGCAAGAATCTTGTCGAGCTGTTTTTTCATATTTCCAAATAATTTTCCAAACAGTCCCGGATTTTCTTTGATCTCATCGATATCAAACTGATCCATGATCTTTGCTAACGTTTTTAACATTTCGCTGGTATCGTCTAACTGTGACATATTCATACTGTTTAACACAACATCCGAAGCCTTTGAAATCTCCTCTGCCACCTCTGCTCCAAATGTGACGATCGTCTCAAGATTATTGATCTCGATCGTACTGACGATCCGGTCAACTTCATCAGAATTGACCAGTTCTGAGTTCATTTTTTCCCTGTCGGCAACAATATCATATTGTTCCACAACAGCGATCTCATCCTTTGTGTCCGGAACTGCTGTGGCTGCCGGTGCTTCCGCAGTCATTGTTTTGCTAAAATCAAGTCCCATACTATTCCTCCATTTCTGCGTGTGAAAAATCTGGTTTTTCGCACTAATTACCTCTCTTAAAAAATTTCTCCCGCCAAGTGTGGCGTGTACTGCCAAATGAAATACTATTCAGGTCAGGGACTTGCAGATCATATTTATATTCCCCGATCTGGTGTTCTTCCATTAGTTGCCCGTTAAAATATTTTTCAATACTCTGATATCCTGTCGGTACAAAAAATACGATATCAAATCCAATCAGATGTAAAAATGCTGTCAGGATCGAATCCTCTAACGAAATTACTGTCTCCGATGTATTAATGTAGATCATTTTCGGATTTTTCCGGGTAAGATCAAATTTCTGGATCAGTCTTACAATATCCTTTGGCAGATTTAAAATCTGCGCAATGACTGTATATTCCATGCCATTTTCCCCGATTCCCTTTATCATTTTCTGATTGATCAAAAGCTGCATCTTATCGAGAATCATTTCCTGTATATCTTCCCTCAGGATACCATACGGATATTTCGGATGTGCTTTGATCTTATTTCGCTGCAATTTTCCATTCTTAAAAAATTCGGCAGCATACATTTTCATCGGATTCGGTGCCATCGGCTCTATATAAGGCGCCCTTTTTATCACAATGGTATCTTCCGTAACCAGTTCTTTTACTGATGTCCAGTAATGATCCGTCTGTCCATCTTTTACACCGGAAACCTTTGCAAAAATAACCGGTATGTTGACCACACCATCGACCACACTAAAATCCGGCCGGTACTTCAGTTCCTGATCCCACAGGATCTTTATTTCTTCATACATGGTCTGCAGGCTGATGATATTCGCCTTTCCATACTGCTGGTTCCGGTACATTCCGGTGTCCTGATACATTAATGTATCCAGTTCTCTCTCCGCATGATATGCCACTGTTCCCATTTTAACCTGTGAATTTTCTTCCGGAAACCTTTCCATGGTAAGACTTTCCTCATAATTCAGTTCATACAGCAAAGGATCTGTAAGCTGACAAGGTACATTCCGGTTCGGGCACAGGATCACCACATCAACCGGCAGTCTTGCTAAAAACTTAAGAAACAGTGCCTCATTTTCATTCTGACACCCCCCCATGTGAATAAAACATCCGATTTCCGGCATCTTCCAGTCAGAAAATAAAGACGGCAGATATCTCTTTAGCCAGCACAACAGATATACCGCCTTACTGGTGAGCCTGTTTAAATTATCGCCTTCTTTGCTAAATTCTGCAAGAAGAATATCAACAAATGTTTTATGCATGATCTTCTGCAGTTCCATATTTGCCGGATATTTTATATTGGAGGAAAGATCCATGATAAGCTGATCTGCTTTTGCATAGTTTCCGCGCCGGATATCTGCGATCTCATCCGGTGTCGGTCTTTCAATCTCTCCATTTACGATCACAGTCTTTCGTCTGGCATTTTTCAGTTCAAGCTGCAGCTGAAACAATTCGTTTGCATAAGTCAGCTTGTCCTCTGCTCCATTGATCCGGTAAAAACAATTATAAAAGAAACGGGAATCTGTCCCTCTGCTCAACACACTTTTTTTGATATCTTCAAATCCTTTTCCGCTGATCCAGGCATTCGTACAGTTATTGACAGAAGGAAGATTTCCATACAGCCGTTCTTTTTCAAAATCATTTTGTATCGCTTCACGGACTTTCTTTAAGCAGTATTCTTTCGGGAAAGCTGTCATTCCCTCCATTTTTAGATCGTCCGATAAAACGGAATCCGGATCTGACTTAAGGTACCCTGCATCACCGTGATACTGCAGCAATACCACATCACACCCTGCATTTGACAGGATTGATATCAGCATCAGCTCGTAATTACTGATATCCCCCTCATAAAGGATCTTGGGCAGTTCATTTGCCCCAAGCTGATTTACAATCCGCTCAAATTTGTAATACAGCCAGCACATAAATTTAATATATGCATTTTTTTGCATATTCTCTGTTTTTCCATTCCGTCTCATGGAATCAAGCGAGTCATAAATCGAATCTGCCACATTCTTCCTTTGCAGATCGTTCATACGCGGCAGCCATTTCTTTAACCCAGCGATTATAAATGACGGATCCATCCGAAAATCCATACCCATAATTTCCGAATAATACGCAAGATTCTGCTCATCCGGATTAGGGATTTTCCCTTCGATCACCACGCCCTTTCTTCTTGCCGTGTCATAATATTTTTTTATAAAATCACCGATTTTTTCCGTGTATCCATTGATCCGGTAAAAATACACCTCTCTGCTTTGTCTGCTATCGAGATCGACAAAGTAATCATCAAGGCTGCGAATCTTTTTATGTTCTAACATAGCGCATTCTCACCTTCAATATCTGTTCATTTTGTTTTTATTCATCACATAGCCAAGACCTGAACCGACAATACCACCCAAAATATGTGTCAGATTCGAAACATTATCCCGGATAAATATGCCATCATACACCTGCTGCCCAATATAGATCAGTGCAACCAGAATAAATGTAAGCGGGATTTTTCCTTCTTCAATACTTGTTAAGGATGCAAGTAATATAAACGCAAATACAACACCGCTTGCACCAAGAAGCTGGACATGGGGAAAAAATATGAAATTGATCACACCTGTCACCAGCGATGTCGTTAAAATTACAAATAAAATATTTGCCGACCCATACTTTTCTTCCAAAAGCGGTCCTACAACCAATAACATCATAATATTTCCAAAGAAATGATCCCAGCTGGCATGTCCTAATACATGTCCGAAAAACCGGATGTATGTGAACGGACTTGCTAACGATGACCGGTAGACACTGAAAAATGTCCGCGTGGATGCACTTCCTGTCAATTTATCCAAAATCAACACGATAAAGCAGATAATTGTAAATCCCAAAATCACCGGAGAATTAAATGACAGACGTATCTTTTTGCCACTGTTACTCATACGTTTCCTTCCTTATTATAGAATCTTCTAAAAGTATAGCATACTGCTGTAATGTGTCAGAGCAGCTTATACGTCTGATTGTATCACACATATTACGTCTAATCCATCTATCTTTTTACCTATATTAATGCTATAATTCAATTTGCATTACAATTTACGCACTCAGGGGGATTTTTACAAATTGAAAAATGATATGATTTATTACAGTGTTGGCGCACTGCTCTATTGTCCTGCCAATAAAAAAACGATTGCTGACTCTGTGATTCATGAAAAATTTGGAAATAAATATTCTCTGGCTTTATGCCTTGAAGATACGATCAATGACAATTTTGTGATGGAAGCCGAGCAGGATCTGATTGCTTCCATCCATCAGATATTTGAAAGTTTCCAGGATCATCCTTTTTATCTTCCGAAAATCTTTATCCGCGTCCGCAATGCCGGTCAGATTGGACGCTTAACAAAGGCTTTCGGCGACAGCATAAAGCTGATCACCGGTTATATCATTCCGAAATTTACTACTGATGCCGCCAACTCTTATATAGAAGAAATGATCCGGGCAAACGAACAAGCTTCAAAGAAATTATATATGATGCCGATCTATGAAAGTTCCTCCATCATTGATCTAAGACACCGCGTTGATATCCTGTACGATTTAAAGAACCTGCTTCACCCGGTGGAAGATCTCGTTTTAAATATCCGTGTCGGCGGAAATGATCTGTGTCACATGTTTGGCTTCCGCCGTCATTCCGACGAGTCCATTCACCGGATCAAACCTGTTGCTGATATTTTTTCTGATATCATAACCGTTTACGGCATGGACTACGTCATCTCCGGTCCTGTGTGGGAATATTATTCGGGTGATAATTGGGAAAATGGATTAATTCAGGAATTAAAAGACGATAAACTCTGCGGATTCACCGGAAAAACTGTCATCCATCCAAACCAGATTTCCGTTGTAAACAAAGCTTATCAGGTTACACGATCAGATTTTAACGATGCAAAAGCAATTTTAAACTGGGATAAAAGCTCTGCCTCCCTGGTTGCCGGAAATCCGGCTCAGGAAAGGATGAACGAGTACAAAACCCACCATAACTGGGCAGAAAAAATATTTTTTCTTGCAGAGGTCTTTGGCATCCAGAGCTAAATTTATGTATGCATAAATTCATTGGCATGATAGACCAGACTTATCTATGCATAAATTTCCTTGGAAACCGACAGTATTTTTATATATCTGACATTTTTTTAATGATACCGCAGCATTTATAATGCCTCATCGGATAATACTGGATTGGTACATTTTTTTCCTCCGCTAATCTCACAAGATGTCCAAGCTGCGGATCTCCCTTATACCTCTCATCAATCAGAATCTTCCAGGGAACCCTTCGGAGCAATACTCTTGTTGCCTCACCAATTCCCGGCTTGATCAGATTGATGTCATCAATTTCAAATGTTTCTGCGATCTGTTTTACCTCATCAATACCAAAGCCTTCCACCCGCTTATCTTCTTTTCCTGCATCCATATTAAATTCTTTTTCAATGGTATGGATAAACTCGTAGGACAGATCCGAATCTTTTAATTCGCCATAATAGACAGCTCCGTGAAAATCATCTTTGCCTATGATATCACTTCTTAAAAATGTTCTGCTGACCAGACCTGACACTGTGCTGTTTAAACAGGAACTCGGTATTAAAATGTCATCATGCGTACCACAAAGTTCTGTCACATTGGCAGGATCTGCTATCACAGCAATATCGGACGATACACCTTCATACTGCGCAAGATCTTTTTTTAATTCATTTAATATTGCACCCTTTCCAATCCACCCATCCACAAACAACAACTGCCCGGGTTCATACCGGCTCAACAGATATTTCATCGCATTGTCATCAATCCCTCTGCCACGAATAATGGAAACAGAATAATGCGGTACATTGATATGATATTTTTTTGCAATGTATCTTTTGACTAAAATTCCGATTGGAATACCTGCACGGGCCAATGAAACGAGCACAATGTTCTGTCCCTTTTTTTCAATGATCTTGTCCGCAAGTCTTCCAACTGCCAGTGCTACCGGTTTTGCATAATTTTTTAACGCTTCCCGGTATACCTGCATATATTTTTCTGTCGGAACATATTCGATTGGAAGCATTTCACTGTAATGCCTGCCCGCCTGAATCAGTTTTTCCCGTTCTTCGGTCGGCTGTGGCTGCACCATGCCAGTGATATCTTTTAGTAAAAGGATCACATCCTCATCGCTGTATGAACTTCTCATTTTTGTCCTCATTCCTATATTCTCTTTAATACCAACGGATCACAGATATATTTTCATTTTTCATCCGAAGTGCGTAAATCAGCGTTTCTAATCCTTTTAACGACGCTAATGCTGCATCCGTCATAACGATAACCCTGTCATAGTTTTCCAAATCATAAATAAAAGTCTTTCGATCCGGATCATATAAGCTGCGCAGTTCATATCTGCAATGCAGTGGATACTCTTCCTCGGTATTGACCGCGATCGGACTTCTAGTCGTAGAATGGCAGCGGACAACACATCCCATTTTTTCGATTTCGTACCCTGTCAGAAGTGCCGGATACATAAACTCTTCCGTGCCAATCACAAGTACACGTTCACCCTGTTTCACAACAGTCTCTGTGATCACGGTTTTCGCAAGTTTTTTACATGCAGCCTCATATTGTTTTGCGTCAACGAAACGTCTTGCATTCATCCATCCGGGAATCGATATGATATGTTCCCGCATATTCTTCTCCGATTGCACATCAATATCCGCGCTTTCCTGCGTATGATTCTCCGGTATCGCACAAATATATAAACCATCACATCTATACTGCTCCGCAACCGTACCGTATCCGGAATGATCCGTTTTTACCAGATAATGAAGTTCTATTTTTTCATCCTGATAAATTTTTAAGTATTCTTCTGTCATTCCATTTAACAATGAAGCAACTGCAAATTTTGTTTTTTTCTGATACTCTTTTGTTATGATCTTAATGATATTCATGATCGTATTCCCAGTGGTCACCTCATCCTCTATAAATACTATCCTGTCAATATCATTTATCACACGGTCTATATCATCTTTTACCAATTTCTGCTCAGTCGCATGGCTGTGCGCTTCCGAAAAAAATAAATATCTGGCATCCGGTATTACTTCCCGTGTTGTCTGGATATACTTTGTTTCCAGAGTAATCGCAGCCTGCGCACCGATTGCTGTTGCAGTTTCTGCAAAACCGATCAAAAGCAGCCTCTCGCCTTCATATTTTCCCTGAAGCTTCTCTGCAAGACTTTTAAATAAATTCAGTGCTTTCGAAGGTTCTACCGGAACATGCTTTCCCTGCAGTGGATCTACTACCAGATAACTTCTTTTGGTGTTGTTCTCCCGTTTTGCTATTTTAACTAAGTCTTTTTCCTGATATTTCATATGTTTTTGATTTTCCTGACGTTCGTTAATTTTTTACGATCTGTTTTCCAAAGGTTTGGAGATATTCCCGGGCAGTCTGTAATGATATATTTAGTTTTTTCTGCAACCGCTCTAAAATAGCGTCTTCTGGCAACCCTAAATCACAACATGTATCTATAATTCCACGTGCTTCTCCTCTCGCTTCTCCTCTTGCTACATCCTGCTCTATTTGATCTTTCATTAATTCCCGTAATGCTTCGCACATACCATTCGCCCTCCTTATCTTTTGATATATTTCATAGTTCGCACTGACGCTCGCCTGTAATACCGCGTCTATATTATTCCGCTCCCGCGGTGTCTTCATATTTTCTGTCTGTTCTAAAAACTTCCTGATATCCTCTATATCGGCATTTGCAGATAAGATTCTTAGGCTGCTGTGCATAGTCCGGTTCAACCTGCTGATCACCACGATCTGCACCGGGAATAAAATGTTCCCGCTCACGTAATAAATACCTGGATATTTTTCTTCCAGTACATATCCTTTTCGTTCTAATTCAAAAAACAGTTCTCTTGGATATGCTTCACGGAACAATGACACGGTCAGTTCGTCCGCCGGGATTTCATCGATTGTTTTCCCATATCCTTTATAAAGGCAGGCATATCCAAGTGTTTTGTAAAGAGTGTCTATCGACAGTTCATCTCCCGGTCCTTTGTATTCTAACACATTGTACTTTCGCATGATATGACCGATTTCATTTTTCATCACTTTGTCTGCATTTTCTTCTTTTATGATCAAAAGATCGATACGGATCGGTTCCTTACTCAAATGGTACTCCGAGATTAAATCAAGTTCCTCGATGTTTTCCTTTAGTTCCAGTTCCGCTGCTGCATAAAACGCAGGATGCCACTGGATCTTTTTGGCTTTGTCTGATGACGATTTCTTTGTCTTTTGCGCGATAATCGTTTCCTCCCTTTTTATTCGGGAGAATCGTCTGATATTTTCGAATCCTCCCTGCTTTTACTTTTATTTGGCTGGTGATTTAAAAGCATTGAAAATTCTGATATCCGACGTGGTGGCTTGCTTATTGATATACAAAGCCCTTAACGTGGTTTTGACTTGTTTTGAAACGGCGTATGCTGCCTGATAGATTTTGTTAGAATGTAATGCTTTGTTTTTTTAATATATTTTCTAAACTTATACCACTTGTTTTCCAAAAGTTTTGAGATATTCCTGTGCAGTCTGTAATGATATATTTAGTTTTTTCTGCAACCGTTCCAAAATAGCACTTTCAGAGAGGCCAAACTCATATCCCATTTCAACAATACCTTCGGCTTTGCCACGCATTTCTCCTCTCGCTACATCCTGCTCTATTTCATCTTTCATTAATTCCCGTAATGCTTCGCACATACCATTCGCCCTCCTTATCTTT
>ERZ779865.306-NODE-306-length-45241-cov-6.935622_pt1 | contig 45241 bp, 33 predicted proteins | sample MGYA00433088_ERZ779865 | MGnify/ENA primary metagenome ERZ779865 (study PRJEB29588, sample SAMEA2151703) | human gut metagenome | biome: human gut; feature: human-associated habitat; material: faeces | place: Denmark | collected 2008/2010 ... | reverse complement strand
CGCTCCTCGATGTCCAGGTCGCCGTTCTTTGCCGCCTGCACCCACCCGTACAGCGTTCCGTACGGTACCTTCAGTTCCTCGCTGGCTCGCTTTACCCCTATTTCCAGCGCCAGCTTTACTGACTGCTCCTTGTAACTCCTGTCGTATTTCTTTGCTTCTGACATGTCTTTCACCCTCCTGATTTTAGTATATTCTTTTGAACGTGGGGTGTCAAGTTTTATTATACAACATCACTTTTTTCGGTTCATTCTTCTTTTTCGCTGTATCAGCAAGCCCGAGCTTCCATAGTATGGTTGCCCGGGCTTGGGTGTTGAGTTATTTTACAGCGCCTTATTTACTAAATTGACTTTACAATTGGATATGCACTCAAACCTTTACGCTCTTGGCTTCAGAGTATCCGCTCAATATACCATAAGTAGAATTGTATGCTGCAACAAAGTAATAGTAGGTCTTACCTGCTGTTGCTGTAGTATCTGTGCAAGATAGTGTTCCGACTGTCTTAAGCAGTTTCTTAGTACCAGTCTTACTGTCTGCACGGAATATACGGTAGCTTGTTGCGCCTGTTACTGCATTCCACTTTATAGATACATTGGTTCCGTTAGATGTTGCAGAAGTTATCACAGGGGTTGCAAGAGTTAACTGTACCCTTATGCTCTTTACTGCGGAATATGCGCTCAGTCTGCCTGTGTTGGAATCATATGCTGCTACGAAATAATAATATGTCTTGCCTTCTTTTACTGTCGTATCTGTGCAGTACAGTGTGCCAACGGTCTTTATCTTGGTCTTTTGGCCGTTTGCACTGTCTGCGCGGAATACACGGTAGCTCGTCGCGCTTGTTACTGCATTCCATTTAAGCGATACGCTCTTGCCGTCAGTTGTCGCGGAAGATATCGTAGGTGCTGCAAGAGGAATAGACACAGTTACTTTAGCGCAGTTTGAATAACTGGAAAGAGAACCTGTGCTAGAATTGTATGCTGCTACATAATAGTAATAGGTCTTGCCACTAGTTACCGTAGTATCTGTGCAATTGTTTGTGCCTACTGTCTTAAGCTGGGTCTTTGCGCCATTCTCGCTGTCTGCACGGTATACTCTGTAGCTAGTTGCACCGTCGTATTTATCCCATATAAGGCTAACCTGACCATTGTTTACAGTTGCCTTAAGACCAGTGACCGCAGCAGGAGCGCTCTTGGAGGTATAAGCCTTGATGCATGCGCTCCGTAAATCAGTTTTATAATAGTCCTTCCATGTTGTGCTGGAGGAAAGGCTGGTCGTGGTGGTATAATAGGACAGACCAGCACTCGGGCTGTAGACATCAAGCATATGATAATGTGTACCGGCAAAGGTTATCGCAACTGCGAACTTCTCACCTGCCGTGAGCTGAACAGGGGTGTTGAGCTTAACGGTATGGTAGCCGACATAAGGTATGTTGCCTGTCTGGGTATAAACCTTTGTGCCGCTTGTAGGCGTGCTTGTAACATCTGTGAAGATAGTTATCGTATACGGCACGTCAGTATCATAAGTATAAAAGCCTACTCTGTCAAGCTTTTCAGAAGCCTTTGCAGTGAACACGTTACTGCTGGTGCCGTTGCTGAATTCATAATAACTTTTTATCACGCCATCATACTGATACAGGTTGCTGACTGTATCAGACTTTTCAGCAGTGTATGACACAGCCTTTGAAATACTGCTGTCCTCATAGGATATGTAGAAGTAACCGTCTTTACCGAACCAGTCGCCCCAACTGTTTCTGATGAGCCATGCGCCATTCTTGCTCGGGCGGCAATCTGCGTCAAAGTTGTTGACACTGTAATTGTCGTCCCAGCCAACGATAGCCACTGCATGGTTGGTTGTGCCATTATATACCTCAGTATAGTATGAACAATTACCGTTCTTGTAAACCACATAATTATCATCATGGTAATAGCTTACCTGAACGGCGCCGTTATTCACAACAGCGTTCTTTACGGCAATCATGTTTGCCTTGGGGTCCATTACGTTTGCCTCTGTGAGAAATGCGTATGAGTCATATCTTGTGGACTCGTCGGGAGCCTGATAGCTGGTCGCTACAGAATATGGCACCTTGCTCTCAAGCTCAGCGCCGGACATTCTGGCAAGAGCAGGCACTGAATATAACCAGTTGCCACCATTGTCGTAAACTTGCTTTGGAGTAGCACTGCTGAATTTCTCATCTCCATAAAGAGGGTCGTTCTTGTCGGACGGACCCAGCCCCAGACCGAACCATGCAAGATGCGCCTCGGAATAGTCAACGTCCTTGTTTGCATAGCCCTTTGTTATCATATTGGACTCCATGCTGGCGAGAGCGCCGTGCGCCCAGCATGTGCCGAGCGGGTTCTGGTTTCTTACCGGGCCTATTCTCCCGAGTGTTACCAGGTTGTACGAGGAGCTTAATGAGTCGTTGCTGACGGTATCCAGGGACTCCTTTGAAACCAGGTCGGCAACGACCGCGTTTCCATCTTTGTCATACAAAACCGGTTCAACTTCCGGATAAAGGGGAGTTCCGTCCTCTTTGAGATACTGACTCTTGACGGACTGCCATCCAACATTCTCTTCAACTACGCTGCTTGAACTGTCAGCGAACGCAGTCAGCCCTGTTGATGTTGCAAGAATTACGGCAGCCGAGAACACCGACAGGAGCTTCTGAAATTTATTCATATATTACCTCCTCAAAATTTTCAGGGATAATTCCCATATTTTATTATATCACAACACTAGGGTAAAGTCAAGGAGATTTTTCCTAACACCCACATAACGTAAATCCGCAAAAACATACTCCGACTGCGTTAATGCAGCCGGAGCATCATCATTTATCACTTATCTTAGGAAGCACGCCTGTTTTAAGGAATTCCTCATATTTATCGCAGAGTTCGCCTGAATCGCCAAAAGCGATCTGTTTCCCATGATCCAGCCACAAAACCTTGTTACATAGCCGACGCACTTGCGGAACAGAATGAGATACAAGTATTGTTGCCTTTCCATTAGCAATTATCTGGCGCATTTTCGCCTCACTTTTTTCACGGAACGCACCGTCGCCAACCGATAGCACCTCGTCAAGTATTAGTATTTCAGGCTCGACCATAGCAGCGATAGAAAATGCTATTCTTGATTTCATGCCCGATGAAAGCTGCTTGAACGGTCTGCTTTCAAATTCCTGTAATCCAGAGAACTCCAGTATCTCCGGGTATTTTTGATCCATGAACTTGCGTGTGTAACCTAGCATTGCGCCACGAAGGTATGCGTTTTCTTTAAGGTTCAGGTCACCGTCAAATCCGCTGGCGAGCTCCAGTAGCGCTGCTATCTTTCCGTTGACTGTGACATTCCCCGTGGAAGGTACCATTATCTTTGTCACGACCTTTAGCAGCGTTGACTTACCAGCGCCGTTTGTCCCGATTATCCCCAGCATATCGCCCTGATACATTGTAAACGAAACATTATCTACTGCCATGAATGATGAAAGCTTATATGTGCGCGTCAACTTCTTCATGATGTATTCTTTCAGACCGATGTTTCGAAGGTCTCCAGTAATATATTTGACTGAAACATTCTCGACTTCAATAACTGGCTTTTCCATAATGCACCTCAATCAAATATAATACAGGAACTTGTAGTTGTTTTTCTTATAGATGACAGAACCGATTATCAAAACAACCAGAGCGTATCCAGCAGCCATGAGATGGAGCCAGACCGACGGTATCTGCCTTTCAAGAATTATCTTCCTGAAATACGATATATAAACGTATACGGGATTAAGGCAGAATAATTTGCGATATCCTTCTGGGAACGAGTCAACTGTATAGAATATCGCTGAAAGATACATAAGAAGCATCGTGAACACATCATACAGATACTTCATGTCCCGAAACATCAGGTACAGCGCAGACAATATCAACCCCATGCCTAGATTAAAAACAACAAGGCACCCTATTGGGTACAGCAGGAAAATAAACTTCCATGAAAAAACAATGCCGTCAAAAATACAGAACACAAACAATATGACAAGATTTATCCCAAAATTTATGAGCGTCGAAACATTTTTGGAAAGCAGGAACATATATTTCGGGACGTTGACCTTAGAGAAAATGCTGGAGTTGTCATAAAGCGCTGTCATTCCAGTGAATGTGGACTCTTTGAAGTAACCGAATAGTAAATTTCCACAGAACAGGTAGATGATATAGTGCTCCATGTTCCTGCCAAAAAAGTTCGTGAACACCAGCGCCATAACTCCCAGTGTCATGAGCGGTCCGAGTATGCTCCACAGCATTCCAAGAACAGTTCGTTTGTATTTTTTAGTAAAATCGCGCTTTACCAGTTCTTCAAACAGAAACCAATGATGCGTTATTGTACTTAGTGTTTGTTTAATCATAGACTTTTCCTTTGCGATGAAACACGAAATATCTGCTCTAAGTCTGCATTTATCTGAGCGCGTCCATTAATGTGATATCCCCAATGCAAAATGGCTTTCCATGTCCGGGGTAGACCATGGTATCAGCAGGAAGCCGTTCCAGAAGAGGCAGAGTGTGTTCACGGTACATATTGGTGTAATGCGGATCGCATTTGGCAAGCTTTCCATCAGTGCCTATGATGGTCGTGTCACCAGTGAACAGCATACTGTCCAGCAAAATCGAAAAGCAGCTGTCCAGATGTCCTGGGGTATATAGGAATGTAACAGAATGCCCATTCCAGATGAGTTTTTCATCATGGCGAACAATTCTATCAGCAGAACAGCAGAAATCTCCCACCCGTACTGTGCAGGGCTGACCGCGAAGTATCGCAAATGCATTGAAATGACGAGAGCCATTAAGGACAGGGTCGCTCAGGCGCTTAGCACAAATATCCCCGCATAGCACTGGAGCACCAGTCTGCTCTGCCAGAAGATTTGTACCGCTAATGTGGTCGAAATGCTCATGCGTGAGGAAAATGAACTCAGCACCCTTTCCGGCAGCAACGGCTTCACACGTGTCGCATGGGTCTATTATCACCTTGCTGCCGCTTTCCTCGGAAACAATGTACATGTTTGAAGAAAGATACGGCGATACAATATGTTCGACCTTGATCAATCCTCGATATCCTCTGCGTTTATCAGCGTGTCCTTTTCAATATCACTGGTCAGGCGCTTTCCTACAAGCCGAGCCATCATCTCCGGAGGAAGTCCGGTGCCCGGGCGCTTTGCGTCCATATCAGCAAACTCCAGCACCTTGCCTTTTGGTAGGTCCGAAGCCGCAATAATGCTTCTGCGCATATTGGCACGCTGCTTAAGTTCTGCCTCCGGAACAATTCGTTCCTTGCTGCCCATTGCTGTCTGGACGTTCTTGCAACACTCAACCAGCTTTGCAAACTCGTCTGGCTCCATTGCCATTCCGTTATCCCAACCCATTTTGGATTTATCAAGTGTAAAATGTTTCTCTATCACACCCGCACCAAGTGCTATTGCTGCAGACGGCACTTCAACCCCAAGCGAGTGGTCTGAATATCCGATAGGATACCTCGGAAATTTCTCACGTAGCGCTGATATCTGATTTAGATTGATAATGCTGTTATCCGGAGGATAGATAGAAACGCAATGAAGCAGGCATAGTTTGTCGTTTCCTGTCGCTGCGATGGTCTGTACTGCCTTTTCTATCTCTTCCATATCTGCCATGCCTGTCGAAAGGATTATCGGCATTTGTTTTTTGGCAATGTATTCGAGGTAGGGGTAATTATTCAGATCCATCGATGCAACTTTGATGAAAGGCACGTTCAGCTCCGCAAGGAAATCCACCTCTGCCTTTGAATATGGTGTTGAAGAGAACCCCACACCAAGCTCTGCACAATAAGCAGCGCATTCCCTGAGATCTTCCGGAGACATCGAAAAGCGTGTCACCATGCGTTTTGCAATAGGATTTGCATCGTAGTAGGATTTTGAATACAATGTGTCTGCAGTCCATGACTGGAATTTCACACAGTCTGCTCCTGCCTGCTTTGCTGCAGAAATCATTTCCTTTGCACGCTCAAGATTACCGTTGTGACTGGAATTAACCTCCGCTATGAAATACGGTACGCCGTAGTCGGACACTACATGTCCGTTGTTTAATGTAATAGCTGCCATTTTTCCTCCATCAGACGTTCATTCTTCCACCGTCAACAATCATTACCTGCCCTGTAATATAAGAAGAAGCATCTCCTGCAAGATAGCATACTGCGTCAGCTATCTCAGAAGGTTGTGCCATTCTCTTTAAAGCTGCACGATTGATGACTTCTTCAAGCTGCTCGGGGGTACGAGTATGTTCCATATCAGTCTTTACCGTACCAGGTGCTACCGCATTCACACGGATACCAAACGGAGCAAGCTCCTTTGAAAGCACCTTTGTTGCATATATAAGCGCTGCTTTGCTGGAGCCATATGCAAGATTGCCGGGGTATGCCTCCATACCGCTAACAGAAGCTATATTAATGATACTTCCCTGCTTGTTTCTTGTCATCACCTTGGATATCAGCTGTATTATCTGAAGCTGTGCAAAATAATTGACTTCAAACAGTTCGCGTATCTTCTGCACGGACATCATGCTCAGTGCCGTACCATACGACACTGCTGCATTGTTTACAAGAATATTGATATTTTTATTCGCCTTGATGATAGACTTTATCCCCGTGTCTACTGCCGAGCTATCCGAAAGGTCAAAGAAAACTGGCGTAACTTTTACATTATTCTTTTCGGCAAGTTCTTCTGCCCATGCCATATACTCGTCTGTCTGCGTGCGGGCACAAACAAACAACTCAGCTCCGTTAGCAGCAAAAAGCTCAGCCGTTGCCTTTCCTATCCCGCGTGCTGTCCCTGTGATGACTGCGGTTTTTCCCTGTAAAAGCATATACCCTCCTAAACTATGCTGACTATTCTGGAACCGAAGCGAATAATATCATATCCGTCCCATATCTCCCCGATGTCCAGCGATTTTCCAAAAGGAACGATACGGTCTACCCCCGGGAGTTCTGCGCGAACTATCCAGTCATACAGCTCTTGCCTGTCTATGCCATATGCGCATACAGTTTGAAACTTCTGGGTGACATATCTATCTATATCATCAAGGCTGCTAATATCATGCTCATAGAAATATCCGCATGTGCCGCGGCACATGGTTATATCATCTGGCAGACTATCTGGAATAACACGGTACAGTAAGCTTGTTTTCCGTTCGGAATGCACTTTTCTATCCGAGTTCAGAATATCGCGGCATAACTGCGTATATTTATTGACTGCGCTCTCTGCCTGAAGTTCATACCTATGAGAAGCATAATTCTCTACTGCTGTCCAAAAACGTTGCTTTGATGCTTCCGAGGGTTCAGTCCAAAAAATCATCTGCGGTGTTGAGCAGGCGTTCTGATCCATAAGGTAGGTATCGTTGTAAAATGCTTCTGCCAACCTTGATATTTCCTTTTCCTCTGCAAGTTCCACTGCTCTGCCGTTTATGACTCCGATGGAATATCTGTCCGAAAAGGCAATGTCAATGCAGCGCGGCTTGACTTCCATCTTCTTGAAGAGGTTCACGGTATTGTCGCCGCCCCAGATTATCCTGACATCTGCCGATTTTGAATAAGCTGAACTGATCTCGTCATCAGCCGGATAAGACACAACGGCGTTTCTTTCAGAAAGCTCCGGATATTTGGCAATAACACTGTTTATTTTATCGCATACAATAACAGTCTGTGGGAAATCCTTTGTTGACACCCTGACAATATTTGCATTGCCTGAAAGCAACCCAAATACGAAAGAAAATGCAAAGTTTATAGGAACATTTGACGGAGCAATGTGGAATGCCAAACCTCTGCCAAAGCGCAATTCATCACTGTATTTTTCTCTGATAGCTGCAACATTCGCCCTGCGGCAGAAAAAGGCGAACGATACAATATCGGGATATGCAGCAGCCCTGCGGTCTTTCATAAGTGCACTGGAAAGCTCCGCAAGGAACTCGCACACACCGTCTGAAAACGCCCTGCCAGCCTTCGGCAGAACATCTTCGCTGCCGACAAGGTATTTAACGCCGTTCATAGGTATCACTGCACCCCCTTATCTCCGCGCCCTTTATGCGCCCGTATATCTTGAAGTATTTGCCCTTTCTTCCGCAGGGGCAGTCGTCCTCTCCTAGTATCTCTCCCTCGTCCTCGGAGAGAAGAATATGTCCGGGATAACTCGTTGGAAGAAGCGATGTTAGCTTTATGAGCCCCTTTTCTCCATAAGCTGCTGTGCTGAAGTCCTCTGGACGAATGATATCGATATCCGAGAATAAAGAAGCATGAAGATGACCACACTCACATTCCATAAATATAGAGCCGGTCTGCTCCACCATGCCGTAATAATTCAGCACTCTGTCAAGTTCAGTGACCGACTTCAGTTCCTCGCGGAACTGCTCACCTGACACCTGCATATCGGTTAGCTTTTTCCAGCCACCGCCATGTATCATGGTTCCCTTGATCGGGAGTTTTCTGCCTGCCTGCTTGAGCGGAAGGTAAAAATACAACCATATCATAAAAGTGAAGCCAAACAGCAGCACTTCCTGACCCTCGTACTTTTTACAGAATTCGTTTATAACGTCCCAATCTGGCTGCATGTTTTCGTCAAGTGCGTATGTGATATCACGCCCAAGCATGGAAAACCCGAGAATACCGGCGCCGCGGGCAGAAAACATGTTCCGGTTCTTTATTACTGCACTGGAATCAATTATGAGCATTGGCATGCGCGCTTTGCCTGTGAAATCGGAAACTATCTTCACCAGTGCTTTTGTCTGGCGCGCAGACGTATCACGGTCAAGATATATTTTCGACACACGTTGACCAGTAGTGCCGGAGGAAGTCATTGTCTTGTTTACGGTGTCCTCTCCACAACTCCTAAGGTCGAATTCCTTGAAAAGCCGCACTGGAAGCGCCGGATCGTTACCGAGACTTTCCACCAGCTTTCTGTACGGATGGCATTTTTCACAGTGATGCTCGCGCAGACCTGTCAGCCACTTACTATACAATGTCTTTTTCTCGTTTTTATCAAGAGAATATGGCGGTATCGCAAATAGTGCATCATAATCTAAAACAGACATTATTTCAACTCCGAATACAGTATTTTTCCAGACTCGTTACGCGGTATCTCGGGTATCACTTGGATCTTGAAACCGCCGTGTGATATCGCAGTATGGTTGTCAATGAAGTCCGACGCTTTGGCAAACTTGCTTTCATCGGTGATGTATATCACCATATTATCGTCAGTTCCAGCAACAGCGCAGTCTATACCCTGCTTTTTAAGCAGCTGCTCCACCTCGTCGAGGTTCACCCTGTTTCCAAACAGCTTAAGAAAGCGCTTTTTCCTTCCGACAATGTAATAAAACCCGTCAGCGTCACGCTTTGCCATGTCGCCAGTGTGAAGAATTCCGTTGTTTTCATCGCCCTTTGCCAAATCATGCCTTGACTGTGCATAACCCATTGTAACATTATCTCCGCGATAAACAAGTTCCCCGACAGTTTCAGGCGTTTCAATGACATTACCGTCAACATCTATCAGTGAGAACTCTCCACCGGGGATAGCAATACCCATGCTCGCCGATTTTGACGAAGCATACTCCCATGGACGCCATGCCATTCTTGCCGTCGCCTCAGTCTGACCGTACATAACAATGAACTTCATACCACGTTCTCGACATATTCCAGAAAACTCGTCTGCCAACTCCGGAGATAATTTTCCACCCGCCTGTGTAAGATATCTGAGCGATGGAATATCCATTCTGCCGAAGCGCAGCTTTTTCAGCATTTCATAAATGTACGGCACACCACCGAAAGTAGTAGCTTGCTCACCTTTCATGAGCGCCCAGAAGCGCTTATCCATCAGCGTATATTCATTCAGAATAACAGCTGCGCCACAATACAGATGGCTGTTTAATATGGATAATCCATATGTGTAGTTCATTGGCATAGTCGTGATGGCACGGTCGTCAGGTCGTATTTCCAAATACTCCACTATCGACTCGGTGTTGCTCTGGATATTCTTCTCGGTCTGACGAACGAATTTAGGACTACCAGTGCTTCCAGATGTGGTAAGGAGCAGCTTCAGCTCGTTGCTAATAGAATAATCCAACGTGTACGTCGTTTTTACCAGTACATTGTTGCCGTAGCTGAAAACTACCTCTCCATTAACGCTTTCTCTTATCTGCGATGGAAGCCAAACATATGATGGGTGATAGTTCTCCATCAGTTCATCAAGCAACGCCGGGTCAATTTTTTCACTGAGCATCGCAGGCACGCTGCTGCCACGCATACAAGCGACATATCCAACAACCGACTCAATGTTATTGCTGCACAGCAGAAATACCAACCTATGCGAATCGACTGCGGCTGCAAAACTGTCAGCCGCAGTCGTCAATTCACTGTAACTGGTCTTTTTGCCGTCAGCAGAAATGAGTGCGGTCGCATCTCCGTACTTTTCTATTTGACGATAAAAAAACATAAACTCTCCCTTATCCGACAGGCAGTATTAGAATTCTACCTCATATTTTGTCAAAAGTTCTTTGCCCTTTTCATATGAGCTGAGATCAATGATGTCATCAGTGTCTATCATGATGTCGAACGCATCCTCAATGGCTGCAATTAGCTGCATATGACCTACGCTGTCCCACTCGGGAATAGCCTGATATGCAAGCCCGTCCAGCTTATCGGCAGTTATGCCGAAAGTTTCAATAAATGCATTGTTGTACTTTTCAAGATTAGTCATAGTTTTTCCTCCAAATTATTTAATGGCTTATTATTAAGTTCTGTAATCCATCAGAAAGGCGCCTTTTTAGCGGGGTTACCCCATACCTTGGTACCTGCTTTTATGTTGTTGAACACAATGCTGCCTGCGCATATGGTGCAGTTATCGCCAATCTTCATGTTGTTCAGTATCACTGCATGGCTTCCCACAAATACACCAGAGCCTATCTTTGAATTTGTGAGATTTGCAAACGCCGTCGTAGTTGTATAGTCGCCTATCTCGCATGTACCACCAACGACTGAGCCAGCTATGGTGACAAAATTGCCTATCTTTGCATTCTCCTGCACGCTGAACGCCGTTATGACAACACCCTCGCCAAACGTCACATAATCTGCAACGAAAACACGAGGCGATATGATGGTTTCAAAATGCGCACCCCTTGATTTAAGTAACTCTGCAACCTTTTTCTTGCCTGACGGTGAGGAAATACCCATTGCATAAACCTCATTGCCAGTTGGCTGCCAATCCTTTATTGTGCCCAGTATTTTGTATTCTTTTCCCGCAGGATATTCATCAAGCGTGCCAGGGATATCGTTGATAAAACCAAGTATGTTATATGTCGGCTTTTCGCGGTTGATATGCTTGATGACTTCTAGCAGTTCCCTGCCGAAACCACCTGCTCCAACTATGATTATATCTTTCATTCTGCCTCCTGATCAGTATTTGGGAGCTCCTTGCCTGTCCATGTTGCGAACAGCTGCTCCCATGATCTTATATTCTTCTCGTAATCGTAAAGGTCATTTATGAAACTAGGGTCACTCGGCTCTGGCGGTGCGGAGAACTCCTCAAACGACATCTCCGAGATACGGTTTGTGTCATAAACTTTTATTCCGTTATCTGTCAGGAACTTATAGTAATCCGAATCTGCAGGAAGGAAAACTTTTTTTCCCATGTATATCATGAAGAAAAGGTTTCCCAAACCGCAAGGACGCTTAAAATCGAATATCACGATATCCACTGTCCAAAGATATCTCATGTAATAATCGAGCCTTATCATATTGACAAAGGGCACAGCCTTGTTGCCAAAGTAATTCTTGGCAACGGAAATAACAGCACTTTTATACGCCTGTTTATCTATCGTGTTGCTCAGGTTGCCAATATTGTATGCCAGCGGAATAACAACCTGGATATTCTCGTCCTTGAACTTAGACAGCGTATCCAACGTACGTATCTGGTTGGTAGAGAGTAATCCGTTATGACCTACCTGTATTCTAAGCTTATCAGTCTTTTTTTCAGCATAAGCTGCGTCTATTCGCGGCAGCATCGGACGAGTACTTGGCAGACTAAGTGGAATAGTTTCTGCAAAATTGCCATGGTTGCGACGGAATATCAGCTCGTCCACCGGGAATGTCAGCACCACCTGCGGGATACGGTCGCGTATCTCCTGTCCAATCTGATCCATCTTTCTGCTGATGAATCCTGTTACCGGCGATCTCCACTCATAAAGATCAGCGCCCCATTCTATCCAGGTAAATTTCTTCAACAGTTGTGGATTCCAGTGCAACAGGAAGTAATATATCTTTCTGGAAAAATACATTCCATAGAGCACGACTTTATCGGCTCTTTCTATTACCTGCTTGATAAAACGATATCTTTTCAGCTTGGAACCGCCTGGCAGGAACAAACCGCAATATTGGTACTTACACCACTCAGGCCACTGGTTGAGTATCTGAATAGTGCTATCAAACAGAAAATAGTGCGTATTGTCATCATTGCGGGCATTCACGAATTCCATCAGTCCTCGTGCGTTCTGCGGAGCAGCTGTAACAATATGCAGGACAGGGATCTTATCTGGAAGCTTGTTCATCGTGTTCCAATCCCTCCATTACATTCATATCGAATTTATCCTCGATGCCACTGTCATTTCTCACTGAATCCAGCCATGCTATCCAACGTTCCATGGTATTAGAAACGGACATATACCTTTCAAGCCATCTTCTGCCAATCGCGCGGCGCCGACTTATTTCTGCCTGCTCATCAAGGGTCATAGGCTTAAAATATATCTCTAACTGTTCCTCAGAGATTTCCTGCGACGTATGTTTTATTTTATCTTCTGTAACGACATTTGTAAGCAGCTTTTCATCAGCATCGCTGTCCTGCTCGTTCAATATATCTTCTTGTTCGCTTGCGTTCTCCTGCTGAAGAGATGGTTTATTCCACTTGTAAACGGTATTTATGCACTCTTCTTCGACAAACGACGTCAGTGGCTGGTCAAAGCGCTTCTCTATGCGATACATATCGAGGAAATCCTTGTCACATGTGGGAGCCTTCAATTCGTGTGCGCTCATGTTCTTTAGCTCGGCAAGAGAATATACTGGCAAATATAGGCTCCTAAGGCGTGGTACAAGAACGCTAGAACCTTTAATAAATACCTTTTTCCCCATATATAGCATATAAAACAGCAGTGTCATTGAAAGAGGACGGTTATCGTTGAACACACCTATATCGCACGAAGCGTACATACGAAAGTACTCTTCAATGGGGACGTCTTTTCTGCGGAGCTTTACCGCTTTCCCGACGCCGAAGTAATTCACACAATTTTCAAGTACACGCGACCTATATTGCCAGCTTTCAGTAACTCCCCATTCGCCATAAATAGCAAAATTCATCGGCATGATTATGCAAAAATCGTCCTCAGGCTGTAAATTCAGATTTTTGAAAAGCATTTCATGCCTGTTAGCAGTTCTGCCGTTATACCCAACAACTATCCTAAGCTTATCGTCCTGTGTAGAACTGCAGTTATTCATTGCCTCAAGACATCTGCTATCAATGGGAACAGGTATCTCGGAGACCACTTTGTTTTCACCATAATCATGTGTGAACGACTTCATGAACCACGGAACGGAACAGTTTACGTACTTCACAGCTTTCATGAACTTTATTTTTTCTTTCGCGAGTTTCTTTGCTCCCCTGTCTTTTGAATTGACATTGGGCTTCACGCGGTCTTCCATCATAGTCACCCACGCTGATTTATAGCAGTATTTATTCGCCAATTTTGCTTTTTTTAAAGTGTTCATTGGCAAAAGAGAATGCCAGACAATAAGGTCTGCCTGCTCCATTTTTTCCTTCATAAGTTCAAGACGAAGCCTGACAGTCTTTTTCCCCTTTATAGGAAGGTAATTTATATTATCGTAATTGTATACAAGGAGATTGGGCGCGTTTTTGACCACATAATTCAAGGTCTCCGAAATAATAAACTCATGCTCAAAAAACTCCTCACGTGGCAGACTGTCGAACAATCCGCGAATGAATTTATAGGTAGAAGAGCCATTTGCAAGCATGATATGCAAGTATTTCATACCGACTTCAAATTCCTTTCGCTATCTATTTTTTCCTAACAGCTTTTCAAAAGCCTTTTTCATGATCAGTACCGGTGCGTTCAATACACACAGCGCCTTGTGTTGGCAGGAGTTGAGAATTTCACGCGGGAGATCTGCATCGCAGCGCTTTCTTGCGGCATCAAACACGGCCGAGACAAACAGCTCACTTTTGTGATATTCAAAGCTGATATCAGGACATTTCAAAGTGTCGGCAGCATATTGTTCAAGCGTCATGGTATACCTGAAATCGTCCCGAAGCTTGTCGGTGCTATTCACATACAACTGTGACGTGAGATTAGCGCCGTCTTTTTTCCTTACACAGCGGTAGCAGCCCATGCGGTCCGGCATTCTATATATTTTTCCAAGAGCCGACCATATCAAGGCATTTGTCCTGTCTCCAATATTTCGATGGGCCTTATAAAAAATACTCCCATCGTAATCAGGGTTGAGGAATAGATTTCTGCGCATGATCGAATTGGGATGTCCTGGCAGGAATATTCCCTTGAAATCCTTTGCCGAATAGTCACGTTTGCGGCTTATCCACCTCAGGTGCTGATTTTTTGTCGGGACTCCATTTTCATCAACGATGATCATATCGTGAGCGCACCCGGAATAATCAGGGTGTGTATCGAGAAACTCTATTTGCTTCTGGAGTTTATAGTCATCGCACCAGTAATCATCGCCCTCGCAGCTTGCTATATATTCCCCGCGGCACCTTATCAGCATTTCATAACCGCTGCGTGTGCCGCCCAGATTATTCTCCTGCCTGAAAAACCTGATGATATCAGGGTATCTGTCGGCATAATCCTTAGCTATCAGTGCAGTACCGTCTGTTGAAGCGTCATCATTTATCAGTATCTCAAATCGGTGCTCAGTTTTCTGCGAAATTATGCTGTCTAATGCCTGCGGAAGATATTTTTCATGGTTATACGCTAAAACGATAACACTAACTTTAATATCTTTATCCATGCAGTCACTTCCCAAACCACATTAATAATATAGTCGCATTCTTTTATATTATATCATGACTGGGCACCTTTGTCAAGGGCAAAACGACATAACTGAACACACCATATCAAATGATTTGAGAGTTGGCTATTGACTTATGAAGAATTATAATGTATAATAAATTTATAAGTGTTTCATTTTCGAAAGTTCAATTATCGCTTTTGACAATTTTAGCTAATTGTTGGCAAGGTGTCTAAATTAGTATTATTGGAGGTTATTGTGAAAGGTATTATTCTAGCAGGGGGCAAAGGTACGCGCCTTTATCCCAATACTATTTCTGTTTCAAAGCAGCTTCTTCCTATCTACGACAAGCCATTGATATATTACCCGTTGTCTGTTCTGATGCTGGCAGGCATAAAAGATATCTTAGTAATATCCACACCAGATGACACGCCTAATTATCGCAAACTTCTTGGTGACGGCAGCAGAATAGGTATCAATATTCAGTATGCTGTCCAGGAGCGCCCACGCGGACTTGCCGATGCCTTTATCATCGGCGAGGAATTTATTGGCAATGACAGCGTATGCCTTGCACTTGGCGATAACGTATTCTACGGTCAGAGTCTTACTGCGTTGCTTGGCAGTGCAAAAAAGAAAGCCGAAAACGGCAGTGCAACCATTTTCGGCTGCTATGTAAAAAACCCTCGCGAATTCGGTGTGGTAGAATTCGACAATAACCAAAAGGTGATCGCAATTCACGAAAAACCTGAAAAGCCAAAATCCAACTATGCTGTGCCTGGGCTGTATTTCTATGACAACAGCGTTATTGAAGTTGCAAAAAATGTTAAGCCTTCTGCGAGAGGAGAGATAGAGATAACATCTATCAACAACCATTACCTTGAACAGGGCAAACTGGACGTCGTCATAATGGGGCGCGGTATCTCATGGCTGGACACCGGATCACCTAAAGGAATGCACAAGGCAAGCTCTTTTGTCAAGACCGTGCAGGAAATGCAAGGCTTCTACATATCCTGCATAGAAGAAATAGCATGGCGCAGAGGATTTATCGACACCACTCAGATGCGCAAACTGGGCGAGGAGCTTTCTGTAACGGATTATGGAAAATATATCATTTCACTTGCGGAGGAAGCGGAATTATGACGATTATAGTAACTGGCGGCGCAGGTTTCATAGGCGGCAACTTTATACATTATATGCTAAAAACTCACAAGGACTATCGAATCGTGTGCCTTGACTGCCTGACATACGCCGGAAATATGGAGACCCTCGCTTCAGTAATGGACAACCAAAATTTCCGCTTCTGCAAAGTTGATATCACCGACCGCGAGGTCGTGAGCAGGGTCTTTGAAGAAGAATCTCCCGACATAGTGGTGAATTTTGCAGCAGAAAGTCACGTTGACCGCTCCATTTACGATCCAGGTGTATTCCTTAAAACGAACATCATCGGCACTCAGGTGATGATGGACGCTTGCCGCAAGTACGGCATAAAGCGATATCATCAGGTGTCCACGGACGAGGTTTATGGCGACCTGCCACTCGACCGCCCCGACCTGTTCTTTACAGAAGAAACCCCTATACACACATCAAGCCCGTATTCAGCCTCAAAGGCGAGTGCGGATCTCCTTGTGCAGGCATATCACCGCACGTTTGGGCTGCCTGTGACTATCTCAAGATGCTCCAACAACTATGGTCCGTATCATTTTCCTGAAAAGCTGATACCGCTTATGATAGCAAATGCTCTCAATGACAAGCCGCTGCCTGTCTACGGCGAGGGGCTTAACGTGCGCGACTGGCTGTATGTTGAGGATCATTGCCGCGCTATCGACCTGATAATACACAACGGAACGGTTGGCGAAGTGTACAATATCGGCGGTCATAACGAAATGCGTAACATTGATATTGTGAAGATAATATGCAAAGCACTCGGCAAACCTGAAAGTCTCATAACATACGTCACTGACCGCAAGGGACATGACATGCGCTACGCCATTGACCCGACCAAAATAAATAGCGAGCTTGGCTGGCTCCCCGAAACTAAATTTGCTGACGGGATACAGAAAACGATACAGTGGTACCTAGATAACCGTTCTTGGTGGGAACATATCATCAACGGTGAATATCAGAAATACTATCAGAAAATGTACGCAAACAGGTAAAGAAAATAATAGAATGCAGAAAAGCTGTGTTTGAAGTCGTACCAGTAGGAATACACTTCCAAGGTCAGCTCCACAGGCAAATCAACTACAACGCACTAATGGCGAGGTGACAGATTACGTCATAAAATCAAAACAAGCTCCAACATTTACAGCAGTGCATATATGTTAAGCCGACCCGAAAACTAAAACCGCTGTTAACTGACCTGGAAATAATCAAGTCTATTAAAGAAAAAACGCACCCACGCTTACTGAAAGCGACTGCAAATTTAATATATTCTGGAGGATAAAATACCATGTCTAAAATTCCTGTTACAAGATCGTCTATGCCCGATTTTGAAGAATATTGCGAAACAATCAAGCCACTGTGGGAAAGCCACTGGCTTTCAAACAGAGGCGCTCTCCATCATGAATTGGAAGAACAGCTTAAAAACTACCTTGGTGTCCCGAATATCGCACTTTGCGCAAACGGTCATACCACACTTGAAGCTGCAATCCAGACATCAGGTATCAAGGGAGAGGTCATAACCTCTCCGTTTACCTTTATTTCCACTTCACATGCCATCGTGAGAAACCATCTCACACCTGTCTTCTGCGATATAAACGAGGCAGACCTGACAATAGACGAAAATAAGATAGAAGCATTGATAACCGATAAGACAAGTGCTATCGTTGCGACCCATGTCTACGGATATGCATGCCACGTTGACGCTATCGAAAAGATTGCAAAGAAGCACGACCTGCTTGTTATCTATGACGCGGCTCATGCTTTTGGTGAAAAGATAAACGGCATCGGGATAGGCAATTTCGGAGACGCTGCCATGTTCAGCACACATGCGACAAAGGTGTTTCACACCATTGAAGGAGGTATCCTGGCATTCAAAAACTCCGAAAGGTTCAAAGCTATCAACAACATCACGAACTTTGGTCTAACTGGCAATGACACCATCGGCTATGTCGGCACCAACGCCCGCATGAATGAATTTGAAGCTGCAATGGGAATCTGCAATCTTCGTCACATCGACGGCGAAATAGCAAAGAGAAAAAGAGCAGCAGACCGCTATACCGATCGCCTTTCAGACATAAAGGGGATAAAGCTGTTAAAGCCACAGAAAGGCGTCGAATATAATTATGCATATTATCCCGTAATATTCGATGGATACAGGCTCAAACGCGAAGAAGTGCTTGAAAAACTTGCAAAGCACGATATCCTCGCCAGAAGATACTTCTATCCATCTGTTGACAGCGCAGAATGCTATGAGGGAAAGTATCCTGCAGAGAAGACGCCGCTCTCTCACTATTTTGCAGACAGAGTGCTCGCACTGCCGCTGTATGCCGATCTGTCCGTTGAGGACGTCGATAGAATATGCGATATCATTCTCGAGAATAACTGATTTAATAAGGTGGACATAATGAAAAAACTATTGCTTTTGGGTGGAAGCAGATACCTTCTGCCGGTCATTGAAGCTGCCCATGAACTGGGCATTTACACCATAACATGCGATTACCTGCCTGACAACACAGCTCACAAATATTCCGACGAATATCACAATGTGAGCATCATAGAAAAGGAAGCAGTGCTGAAAATTGCACAACAGCTTAACGTTGACGGTGTTATGTCCTTCGCCTGCGACCCCGGTGTTGTAACTGCAGCTTATGTTGCTGAGAAAATGGGTCTGCCTTTCCAGTGCTCATATAAGGCAGCCAGCCTGCTTCAGGATAAGGGAATGTTCAGAAATTTTCTTCACGACAACGGCTTCAACTGCCCTCACGCAAAGCGATATGAAAACCCCGATGAACCTCTCAACGACACAGACTTCTTCAACTGGCCAGTTATTGTGAAGCCGGTTGATTCCGCCGGCAGCAAAGGCGTGACGAGAGTTGATTCCCCTGAGCAGCTGCCACAAGCCATCACCACTGCCCTTGACCAGGCAAGAGATGGCGCGTTTATAATAGAGGATTTTCTGGAATTTGATGGATATCACTCCAGTGCCGATCCGTTCACCGTTGACGGAAAGCTGAAATTTGTTACCTATTCAGACCAGCTTTTTGACAGCACGGCAGCTAACCCATACACCCCAGCGTACATCATCTGGCCGTCCTCAATGAAGCAGGAACATCAGGACTACCTGACATGTGAGATACAGCGACTGATGACTCTTCTCAATGTAAGAACAGGTATCTACAACATTGAAACCTGCGTTGCCAAGGGTAAGCCATATATTATGGAAGTATCTCCCCGTGGCGGCGGCTGCAAGATAGCCGAAATACAAAAACTTGCATTCGGCGTTGACCTCATCAGGAATGAAGTAATGAAAGCTGTTGGCATGCCGACAGAAGAAGTCACACAGAAACCCTGCGAGGGTCACTGGTGTGAGATGGTAATTCATGCAAGACCAGGGCAAAGCGGAGTATTTAAGGAAATCAACATTGACCCGGAAATAAAAAGAAAGTATGTCAAAGTCATCGACCAGGCTGTTAAAGAAGGCGATGTTGTGAAGCCATTCACCGGCGCAAACATGTCACTTGGCGATATATTCCTGAGATTTGACAGCCGTGAGGAACTTGATAGAGTTATGTCCAGTTCTGATAAATGGTTGAATATTGAGCTGATCTGAACAATTTCCGAACTGAAACATTAAGGAGATCCCTGTGAAAGAAATAGGCGGCTATTTCGGGCTGGAGAACGACCCCACCCGTGAAGAATACCACAAAAATGCTCTTCGCTTCAATCTTGCTCGCACAGCGCTGGAGTTCATACTCCTACATCGTAAGCCTGCAAGACTATACGTCCCGGATTTTTCCTGTTACACAGTGAGGGAAGCTTGCAGCAGGGCTGGAATCCAGATGATTCTATACGATCTGGACGACATGTTTCAGCCTTTGCTTCCGGAAGTTGGAGATGACGAATGCGTTTACATCACCAACTACTTCGGGCAGCTCTCAAATGATGATATTTCTACACTGAAAGTGCGCTTCCGCAACATGATCGTCGATAATGTTCAGGCATTTTTCCGTATGCCAGTGGATGGTGTGGATACGATATATTCCTGCCGCAAGTATTTTGGCGTACCGGACGGCGCATACCTCTACACAGACAACGAAAAAGTGCTTTACGCATACGCCAATCTTGGTTTCCCAGAAGCAGAATGCGATCTGACGCATATCATCGGGCGAATAAATACCACAGCCTCTCAGTACTATGCCACAAGCAAGGTGCATGAAGAGCTGCTTGACAGCGCCCCACCCGCCAGAATGACGTTGAGCACTCAACTGATGATGTCCAACATCAATTACGACTACGCTTCGCAGCGCAGAGCTGAGAATTTCAGAATACTCCATTCTCATCTGGGAGTGTATAACAAAATCGATCCACGTGAGAATGCAGGACTGTTCTTCTATCCGCTGTTCATCAATGACGGCTGTAGACTCAGAGCATATCTGAACTCCGTAAAGATATACACCCCCACGCTATGGCCTGAACTAAAAAATTCAGAAAACCCGCACACTTCACAGTTGGTGAACGACATTGTATATCTCCCTATCGATCAGCGATACGGTGAAAGCGATATGGAATACATTGCCGAAAACGTTATAAGGGAATTGCTCACGAAATAAATCAATCCTATATTCAACCTAGAATGTGGGGCAGGGAGCTTTTGATAAGATATGGATAAAAAAATACGCAGCAACCTTATTGGACTGGCAGTATCAGCAGGACTTCTATGTGCAGCACTATCCATGCTGATAACGGCAAGGCTGCATAATCCACGCCAGCCCGTCAAGGAAACACCATGCTTTATGCTGAATATCAGGTATGACGCTGAAAAACAGGGCCTGGATTTCAGCTGGGATTGCAGGAACTGCGAGCCTACAAGCTATCAGCCGTTCCGCAGAGTGAACAATGGTGATGAAGAACTGCTACAAGCGGTGCCACCCAGGGAAAAGCACTTCACAGACCAGACAGTCATCAGTGGAGAGCTGTATTCTTATGCCGCCGCTGCATATGACAGCAGTCAGAAGCAAGGCGAAAGACTCGGCATAAAAGCAGAACCGATGTTCTATTACTACGACACAAATCAACCAGAAATGGAACTTACGGATTACTCTCCTATGCTGAATATATCCACCAACGAAAATGGGCTGCTGCTTTCGTGGGGAAACACGCCTAATATCCCGATAACTGGTTATCTCGTGGAACGTAACATTGATAGCTCCTGGGAAGTCGTATCCGAGCTTCCTGGAGATATCACAGAATATCCTATTGATTCAGCATTATGCACATATCGCCTTTCCGTATTCTGCAGGGTCAGAGATGAAGTTGTTTACTCCAAGTGTTCCAACGCAGTAGAGGTGAATGCCATTTACGACACAATTGGGAACGCAGGCGCAGATCGTAGCGCCACAAAATCTGTTAAGGATAACGAAAACTAATGAAAGAAACCAATCGCCGCAACGGCGCAATAGAATTCTGGAGATTCATCTTCGCGGCACTGATCGTAATGCGCCACACCATGTTCCTCCCATCTTATCTCACCGGACAGTATCACTGGGTCAACGGGCAGTCGATCGGCGTTGAGTTCTTTTTCATCGTGTCCGGATTTCTTATGGCGCGCTCCGCACTTAACTACGAGGGCAACACAGGCATTGCCACCGGGAAATTTATTCTCAGGAAGTGGTTAGCTATACTGCCAGCATATCTTTTTGCGCACCTTGCTTCTGCTCTTCTATACCTTATCTTCCAGCCCGATGAATTTTCCGGTGTTTTTAGCGACTCGCTATTTCAAGTGCTCATGCTACAGATAACCGGGCTTGTTGATATCAACTCATGGCTTGTAGAAAGCTCGTGGTATCTGTCGGCAATGCTCCTTGCCATGCTTGTCCTGTTTCCAATGCTCCATGCTAAAAGGCAACTGTTTCTTAATGTCATCGTGCCTTGCGTGACGATCTACTTCATGCAGGAAAAATGCCTTAAATATGGCTATCTTGACACATTCGACTATTCAAACGACACATTCAGAATGTTTCCTTATTTCACCCGGGCTATGGCGATGATATGTCTCGGATGCATCGCACACAACATATGTTCCCACATCACTAAGGAGAATCATAACATTCACCCCACCAGATTACTTAAAACTCTCCTTACCATTGCTGAATTCGGATGCTATCTTACCGTGGTCGTAGCTTCAATGTTCATAGAGAGGTCACGTTGGGATTTCTTTGCGGTTATTCTGCTTGCCGCTGCAGTCACTATATCTTTCAGCGGACTAAGCTGGTCGCCGGAACTGTTCTCCTCACTAATATTCAGCTGGCTCGGCAAGCTCAGTCTATCAGTCTATCTCAACCACTTCATGTGGATAAGGGTGCTCAGGGAAACCAATATGGATCTTACTCTTGTACAGGAACTCGTTATCTCCATATCACTGATAACAACGTCCTCACTGTTTTGCATGTTCCTCACTGAAACGCTTAAACTCCTATGGAAAAATAACAAACCCAAAATAAAAAGCTTATTCATCAAAGAAAAACAGATAGAAACAAGCTGATTAAAAAGCTCCCGCATTTCAAAATTGAATGCGGGAGTTCTTCGTCAGTTCAATTCCATATGCGCAACCGAGAGCGCAGAAGCCACGACCTTATCCATGTCAAGGTAAGCGTAGGTGCCAAGTCTGCCGCCAAAAACGACATCGCTACGGCTTTCGGCAAGCTTCAGGTATCTTTCAAATAATGCATTGTTTTCAGCGCTGTTAACCGGATAATACGGCTCTGCACCAGGCAACCATTCAGTAGGGTATTCACGACTGATAACAGTTCTTGGCTGAGTGCCAAATTCAAAATGCTTGTGCTCTATTATCCGGGTATATGGAACCTCTCTGTTAGTGTAATTCACAACAGCACACCCCTGATAATCAGTGCAATCCAAAGTTTCCGTTTCAAAACGGAGTGAACGGTATTCAAGCGAACCATAGCAATAATCAAAGAATTCATCTATCATACCGGTAAAGACCGTTTTTTGTGCGATATTTTTGTTTTCTCTGATAAAACCAGAATATTCCGTGCTTGTCTGGACGTCAACATCGGAAAGCATTTTCTCAATAATATGAGTATAACCACCTATGGGAATTCCCTGATAACGATCATTAAAATAGTTATTATTATAGCAAAATCTCAATGGAATACGTCTGATGATAAATGCAGGAAGCTCCGTACAGGGACGTCCCCATTGCTTTTCAGTATATCCCTTAATGAGCTTTTCATATACATCTCTGCCAACAAGTTTAAGAGCCTGTTCCTCAAGGTTTTTCGGCTCTCCTATTTCAAGTTCTGCTATCTGTCTTGAGATAATATTTTTTGCTTCCTGTGGAGTCCTGATACCCCACATTTTCGAAAATGTGTTCATATTGAAAGGAAGATTATACAACTCGTTTTGATACACAGCTATCGGGGAGTTGATAAAATTATTGAACTCCGCAAACATATTCATATAATCCCAAATTTTCTTATCAGATGTATGAAAAATATGGGCACCATACCTGTGAACATTTATATCTTCTATCTGCTCTGTGTATATGTTCCCTGCAACATGAGAACGCCTGTCTATAACAAGGCACTTCTTTCCGACTTTTGCAGCTTCATGTGCAAATACAGAACCGAAAAGACCTGCACCAACGATAAGATAATCGTAAACCATGGTAATATTTTCATCTCCACATTACTTTTATATTGCCAAAACCAACGACTGTTAATCATGAAAAATGCTTCATGTATTTTTTTATGGTAAACCTTACTTTACTTTCTGGCGGCAATATCCTACACAGCAGCCTTTTTTTCAGCGGAAAACATATGTCCAATCTTGGAAGTTCCAGTATCCTTGCTCCGTTATCTCTTGCATAAAAAAGGTATATTCCTACAAAACGCTCTCCAAGATAGCCATCTGTTCTATCAGATTGCGCGTCGCCGTGCAGTGTTTTGCGACGGTCGAATTCCTCTAAGACAGGGAAAAGCAAACTGCAATATTCGTTAAAATGCTCTCTATCCATGATGAACATATTGCAGAAATACTGCCTGTTCTGAGAGAGATATTCTCTGGCATATGGCATGATATGCGGCACTTTTTCCTCAAGAACACGCAAAAACAGTTCAAGATCTTCTTTGTAATGGTATTTTGAGGTGCAGTAATGCTCCCGCACTGAAACACCCATATCCTCGCTGCGCACCGATGCAATATTAAAATCTTTTAGCAGTTCAAGCATTTTATCCTCGGATATAAATGCACGTGACTTAATTCTCTCAGAAGGTTTACCTGTAACTCTATAAGGTTTACGGATACTTTTGTCAAAACAGAAAAATCTGCGGTAATGGCAGAAGCCATAACTTGATAGTTCTTCGTTCTTCCATGCGTAATACTGCACCGTAAGTTCACAATAAAAGGGATTCTTTTCGGAAATGCTGTCGCCAATGTCATCGCCACACATACCATCCAATGAAGGATGCAGCGTTCTGCCACCCTGAACGGGTACAACCGCAGGTGGCACGAGGTAACATTGACTGTGACAGCACATGAATATTTTAAGAGGTCTTTCCACTTTGTTTTCCTCCGATTGCTTTATTTCAATTATTCTGCTTATGTTAGTATTTTATCACATATTGCGCCAAAAGTCCATAGCTTGCAGTAAAATGCAGTTTAAAAACCAGTAATATATCATCAGGGCACAAGCCCTAATGTAATTTAAGGAGGACGCAAAATGTCAATTAAAAACATCATTCTTAACGGAAAAGAGAAAGTTAGCAGCATAGGAGACTATGCTTGCATCAAAAACAACGGCACCGAAAAAATTCTCGCCTGCACAAAACAGGGACTTTCTGAAGGCAACGATGGCACAGTCATTATTCAGCCTGGGGAAAGTATTGTCTTTCCGTGTGTTGAAAGAAGTCTTGAGCTTTGTGGAAACAGCGAAGTCACTGTTATCGGAAGTGATGCTCCAGTAAATTTTTTTAAGCCGTCGTCTACGGACGGCGGCGTAACCAAGGAATATGTCAACAGCGTTAGATATGCTGATAACCTTTTGACAAATCCTGATTTTGCAATTAATCAGCGTGGACAGAGTTCGTATACCGTTACTGGAAACACAGTGGACTGCTGGTTGTCGCAGAGCTACTTCGAGATAACGCCGCTTGAAATCGGGGTACGCATTCGCTGTGCTGATGCGATAACTTCAAACGTTTTTGCGCTGTATCAGCAGATGACAGTTTCAAGCACCCTGCATGGAAGTAATCTGACGCTGACCGCAAATATTGCATCGACTAACGAATATGCATACATGGTCATCTATGCATACAACTCAGCTGGCACGGTGATAAAATCATCAGACAAGATAAAACTTCAGAATGGACTTAACAGCGTGTCCATTAAAAATCTTCCGGAAACCACAGCGTATGTCCGCACACAGTTTACTATAAACTCCGGTGCAAAGTCCGGTGATGTTCTGGAGATAAAATGGACTAAGTTGGAAATAGGCTCTGAAAGAACGATGTTCGGTCAGGTGGATGCTGCAAATGAACTGCTGAAATGCCAACGTTACTACCAGATACGCAGCACCGGGGATATTCCTGCTGTGGACCTGCGACCTGTCATGGCAGGCACGCCAAAAGTAGATAAACGCTCTGACGGGAATTACGCATATAGCGTATAACTCCGGCAAAACTTTCGCCCCTCTCTGTTTCTGAAAGAAAAGGGGCGAATTTGATGTTATTCAGGACTTTATATGGTTCGACGCTTATACTATAATGCTCTCAGCCTCAGAGTAAGCGCTAAGTCTTCCAGTCTTGGAGTCGTATGCTGCTACGAAGTAATAGTAGGTCTTCCCTGCTGTTGCTGTCGTATCTGTGCAGTACAGCGTGCCGACTGTCTTTACCAGTTTCTTTGCTCCAGTCTTGCTGTCCGCTCTGTATACGCGGTAGCTCGTTGCGTCTGCAACTGCTTCCCATTCAATGCGTACACTTGTGTCATTGGAAGTGATCTTGGTTATCACAGGTGCTGCTATCGCTGCCTGTACCTTTACGCTCTTTGCTTCGGAATATGCGCTCAGTCTTCCGGTCTTGGAGTCATATGCTGCCACGAAGTAATAGTAGGTCTTTCCTACTGTTACATTTGTATCGGTGCCATAAAGCGTGCCGACTGTCTTTACCAGGGTCTTTGCGCCTGTTGCGCTGTCTGCTCTGTATATGCGGTAGCTTGTCGCGTCAGTCACTGCATTCCACTTAAGGGATACGCTTGTGCCGTTGGAGGTAGCAGAAGTTATCACAGGTGCTGCTATCGCTGCCTGTACCTTTACGCTCTTTGCTTCAGAATATGCGCTCAGTCTGCCTGTCTTGGAGTCGTATGCCGCTACGAAGTAATAGTAGGTCTTGCCTGCTGTTACTGTCGTATCTGTGCAGCCGAGCGTATCGACTGTCTTTACCCTTGTTTTCACACCATTTGCACTTTCTGCACGGAATACGCGGTAACTAGTGGCACCAGATACACTGTTCCATTCCAGGGATACATTGCTGCCATTGGAAGCGATTTTTGTAATCGTAGGAGCAGAAAGAACTGGTTTTTTAATATTAAAATTAAGGACCACATTACCTGAATAATTATTGATACCCTTTATAATTATAGAAGCTGTTCCAGGCTCAATATTATTTGTGTATTCCAAACTGAAATCCACACCGTTTATAAGTTCACAGTTTCTCTCGGGATCAAAAACAGAAACAGCAGGGGTAATTGGCTTGGAAGTATGGTTTTTGTCAGACAGATCTGCATTGACAGTGCATTGGTTTATATTCTTAGAAAGGATAGGAAAAGCCTGAGTCCTTGTATCGCAGAAATTACCTATTCCGTCTATGTAAATTCCTGCAGTACCTACGTTCACATTATTGGTGAACTTAACGGTATAGTCCTTACCCTCGGTTAATGTAGTTCCGTTGTAGACCAAAATAATAGGAACAGTGCAAGGCGAACCATTATAATAGATTTCCTTGGTTAGGAATCGCTGAAGCTGTGCATAGTAAATAGATAATCGGTCAATGGTAAAATTAGAAGTCGTTGAACCTGTGAATGCTCCAATACCTGTAACAGTAACAGAAGCTGTTCCCGCATTGATATTGTTTGCATAACTTACAGTGTAATCAACATTCTTTTTAAGGGTTCTTCCGTTATATGTTACCGTAACCTCAGGTGTTATTTCTTTACCGGAATATCTTTGGTTTTCTATTACGGAAATATTTGCATTGCTTATTGAATGAGGCGTGTTATCGGTAAGGTCAACATAGTAGTGCCACATTGCCCTGCCAGTACTGTTCACCCATGAAACAAATGTATCATATGAAGCATATCTCATTCTTATATGAGCATCGCTTCCGTCGTCAGAGCCGTATTCCAGCCAGTAAAATCCGTTGTCATCACAGGAAACAAAAGTCAGCGAGCAAAGCTCATCTATTCTTATATGTTCGCCTGCCTGTAATTTCTGTTTGAAATGGTTTCTGACATAATCGACAGTGTAGTTTCCTGCGCCTGGATTATCCATGATTTTAGAGCATCTGGCGCTGGTGTGTGATATATCTTGTGTATACACAACACCCGACGCAAACCAGCCAAACGAAATCTGTGCACGTGAACTACTGTCGAGTTTTATTGTAGTAGTGCCGTCTATCGCTGCAAGACCGTTATCGGTGATCGTGTCCGTATAGTCGTTGATGCCTACAGGCCAGTTAGCTCCACCGAACACGGCGTAGTCGGACGAAGTTAGAAGATACTCTATCATCTGGCGCTTCGTCCTGCCAGCTCTGACAGTGTTTTCATTCTGATTATATATTAGATAAAGCGCTGTTTCTGCCTGATCTATATTCTCGATTGTGTAATCATACTTGGGAATTGTTACTGTGAACTCCACAACATTGCTCATTAGCAGCACGCCGGTGTCGTTTCTGATCGTATCAATATATGCGCAATACTTTCCGGGAGCAAGGAGGCAGGAAAACGAATGATTGCTTCCTACATTCGTGCGGAGCGCAGGGTCGCCTTCCCAAAGTTTATCCTTATAAATAACAACATCAAAGTTTACATCTGTTTCGGTGCTTGTCCAGGAAAAATCAGTATTTGTTTTGTTTGTTCCTGCTTTGACAGACAGAACTGCGGGGTCGATGTCGGGGGTGGTTGTTGTTACCAGGCTAGCAGCATTTATTAGTTTATATTGACCAGAGCTGCCATATATTCCATTAGAAAGATAAATCGTTTGTCTATGAATATATGAAGTACTAGACCATTGATCAGCCATATAAAATTTGTCACCTTCGACGCCTAACACAATACCAACATGCCCGTAAGTAGCGCCTTCAAAAGAAACGATATCCCCGATTTTCAACTGCATGGTAGGGCTATATTCAACGAAAGTAAAAAGATCAGGAAAGTCATTGCAAACAGTTCTAGCAACGTTAACTCCATTGTGAGTTGAATAATGTCGACCGAAACATTCATTTATATAAGCATATATTAGCGTCGGGCATTCGCCATCACCTTTAATTGGCTGACCTACTATATTATTAAGCCAATCAATATAATTAACTTGTTGCGTTTCATTTTGTTCTGCATCATCTTCTAGTGAATCTACATAAGGAATATCACTCTTCTCATTTTCAACCTCATCAGCATAAGCTAGCGAACTCTGAATTCCGATAATCGAAGCCATCGCAAATGCAACGAATTTTTTCAATATGCCTTTACCTTTCATGTTCTTACCTCCAAACAAAAATTTATTTGCTTTCAAAATACATTATATAACAAAATCTGTTCAATGTCAAGAAAGTTAGACCAGTTTTCCAAATTTCCTGTTAAGCGCTTAATTTTTCTACTAGCTTTTATATAAAAAAAATCCACCGGCAACACCGATGGATTTTTTTATGGGTAATTCCAAAGGACATGAGCTTATACTGTGATGCTCTCAGCCTCAGAGTAAACGCTAAGTCTTCCAGTCTTGGAGTCGTATGCTGCTACGAAGTAATAGTAGGTCTTCCCTGCTGTTGCTGTCGTATCTGTGCAGTACAGCGTGCCGACTGTCTTTACCAGTTTCTTTGCTCCAGTCTTGCTGTCCGCTCTGTATACGCGGTAGCTCGTTGCGTCTGCAACTGCTTCCCATTCAATGCGTACACTTGTGTCATTGGAAGTGATCTTGGTTATCACAGGTGCTGCTATCGCTGCCTGTACCTTTACGCTCTTTGCTTCGGAATATGCGCTCAGTCTTCCGGTCTTGGAGTCATATGCTGCCACGAAGTAATAGTAGGTCTTTCCTACTGTTACATTTGTATCGGTGCCATAAAGCGTGCCGACTGTCTTTACCAGGGTCTTTGCGCCTGTTGCGCTGTCTGATCTGTATATGCGGTAGCTTGTCGCGTCGGTCACTGCGTTCCACTTAAGGGATACGCTTGTGCCGTTGGCGGTTGCAGATGTGATTTCGGGAGCAGTGAGAACTTTCTCGACCTTTATGCTTCTCGGTAACGAATAAGCGCTCAGTCTGCCGGTGGAAGAATCGTAAGCAGCTATGAAATAATAGTAGGTTTTTCCTACAGTTACTGTTGTATCAGTTCCATAAAGCGTACCTACTGTCTTTACCAGGGTCTTTGCACCTGTTGTGCTGTCCGCACGGTATACTCGATAGCTTGTCGCACCTGTTATCTTGTTCCACGAAACAGTGACATTAGTTCCATTCGTGTTTATAGCTGAGATTTCAGGAACATCAAGAGCCCCCATAGGCGTTACCTTAACGACATCTGAAGGATCCTTCCAGACATTGTTCACATTGCATACGATGCGGTAGGAGTAAGTGGTACCGTTGACAAGTCCCTTGTCAACATATGACGTACTGGTGATGGTCGCGACCGTCTGCCATGTAGAACCAGTGCTGCGCTGCACTCTGTACTGCCTTGCTTTAGTTATCGGTTTCCACTCAAGCGATACCTGACCGTCGCCGGAAACTGCAGATGTGATGGTGGTTATACCCGGTACCTTATCAATAGTGACGCGCTTCGGCTCAGATGTGATGTTAACGCCGGAAACATTATTGACAGCGGTGACGAAATAGAAATATGTCGCGCCGTCTGCAGCCGTTGAATCGGTATAGGTCGTGACAGAAGGATCGGTGATCTCCTTGATCTTGGTCTTTGCGCCATTCTCGGTAGTCGCCCTGTATACGATATACTTATCTGCGCTGCTTACCTTGCCCCACTTGATCTCACCCAGCTTGGTGACATCGCTGATGACAGGAGTTGTCATCGACGTGATATAAGCCGTTTCAGTATTGATGGTGTTGATGATCTCAGATGAAGCCTCGTTCTTGGTCTCGTTTATCATGCAATAAACTGCAGTGCCCTCTGAAGCCTCTGTAACATTGATCGTAAACGTGTCACCGGTCGTGTTGCTCTTTACAAATTCCTTCTCGCCGGGCAGCTTGATGTACCAGATATACTGAAGCGCGCCGTCGGAGACCGCATTCGTAACAAACACAGCCTTGTCGCCGACCTTGGCAGCAGTCCAGTTTGCAGGCTGCTTGAGCACTGCTATATAAGTACCGTTGCTTCCTGCCAGGAACTCATATTCTATCGAGTTGTTCTGTGCATAGCTGATGACTAAATTAGCGGTGGGATAGCAGAATATTTTCAGATTCTCGCAGCCGGCAAATGTATCGGTCATCTGCTTGTTGGACAGGATTATCGCAGTCTCCAGGGACGTGCAGTTTGCAAACGCCCTCTTGCCGAGAGTTGCATTCAGCGGAGCAACGATATATTTCAGTGAATCGCAGTCCTCAAATGCGCTCTCGCCTATTGCTGTTGTGGAAAGCGGGATAACGAATGTATTCTGACCGTTTATCTCAACGCTGCCAAGGCTGTGACAGCCGGCGAATGCGGATTTACCGATAGTTCTGAACGGCTGCAGCACGCCGCTGGTGTTATAGTAACCACCGGGCATCTCAACAGTGTGCAGTGAATAGCAGTTCATGAACGTCTGGTCGGGTATTGCCAGAATGCGGGTACCCGAAAGCGTTACGCTGCAGAGAGCCGAGCAATCCTTGAAAGTACCGGCGCCGAGAGTGGTAACGGATACCGGCACAACGATATTCGCGATTTTTTCGCAGCCTGCAAACGCCTCCTTGCCGATAGTGGTCAGAACCGACGTGCGGAAATCAACATTTTCAATGTTCCTGCAGTTATAGAATGCAGAGTCGCCAATTCTGGCAACCTTTGCGGGAATGATGATACCCGTAAACTCATCGTTCGTGCAGCCGCTGAACGCTTCGTTGCCTATCGCGGTCACGTTCTCGGGTATGAAATCATTGGGTATCCTGAGGGAAACGCAGTTCTTGAACAGACCGTTGTTAATCGCCTTGAGCTGGTCGGGGCACTGGATAATATAAGACTTGCCCAGATTTGAGCAGTCTGCAAAAGCATAATTGCCCCATGTAACAGCTGTCACATCGGCGTCCGGCTTTTCAATGCTGATATCCATAACTGCGCAGCCGTTGAATGCATAGTTACCGATATTAGTCACGGAGCCGGGGATATTGAAGCCCTTGAGCACCTTACAGCCGTCGAACGCATTGTTGCCGATATAGGTCAGCGTGCCTGCCTCCGCGCTTGCCACAGAGATGTCAGAAAGAGCCACGCAGCCCTTGAAAACATCCTTGTTCAGTCTTACAACGCCTGCAGGGAGAGATACGTTATTAAGGACGATATCACCCGAAAATGCGCCTTCGCCAATGGTGACGATATTCGGCGAATTAGTCATGTCGACCTTGGCAAGATAGACGCAGCTTGCAAAAGCAGTTTTACCTATTTGGGTAAGGCTTGCCGGCATTGTCATTTCCTTTAAAGCAGTGCCGTTGAATGAAGTATCGCCTATGATTGTAACATTGTTGCTGAGCTTTATATTGCTGAGAGACGTACACCCGCTAAACACTCCGTGGCTCACTGTTGTAACGCTGTCAGCCCAGGTCACATTGTTTATAGCGGAGCAGCCTGAAAAAGTGCTGGTCCCTATCGCAGAAAGTGCATGAAGGTCTACCCTGTTCCTGCCGTTAAAGTTAACAAGACCTGTGCACATGGAAAACGCGCCGCTTTTCAGCGTTGTGGTGCTTTCAGGCAGGTCGATGGTGGTTATCGCAGCGCAGCCTGCAAATGCACTTTCTGAAATGCTCTTTACGCCGTCGTTGAGTTTAACGCTGCTGAGCACTTTGCAGCCGTTGAAAGCCTTAGAGCTTACGTCTGCGCAGCTGATGACAGCCTTGCTGAGCATTGCATGATTTTCAAACGCAGACGTCATGTTAGTTACGCTTGACGGTATCGTTATCTCTGTGATAGGGTCGTTGAGGAAAGCCTTTATTCCTATGTACTGCGCACCCTCGGAGATAGTCACATCGGCTAACGACGTACAGTTCTGGAAAGCCTTTTCGCCCATATTAGTTATGGTTGACGGGATAACTATCTCAGTCAGGGCGGTACAACTTTCAAATGCGGTCTTTCCAATATCATAGATACCAACGCCGTCCTCTGATACCATCATATCGACGGTTTTCAGCTTTTCGCAGTTGCCGAACGCGCTTTCGCCTATCTTGAGCTTGCTGGGCACGAATGTCAGCTCCTCAAGGGCAGAGTCACGGAAGCAATACTTGTCTATCTCAGTAAGGGTAGACGGCAGCGAAATTCGTGAAATGCCGGTCCTTTCAAATGCTCCCTGTCCGAGATACGTTGCACGGTTGAGCGTAACGGTAGTGAGATTTGTGAGTTCCTTGAATGCACCTGCGTTAATAAAAAGAGGTGTTTGACCGTCGGCAACGGAAACTTCCTTAAGGTTTGTTGATGTTATGAACGCAGAGCCGCCGATATATGAAACAGTCTCTGAGATGATCAGGCTCTTTATTCCGATACAAGCTTCAAATGCAAAATCATCTATGGACACAACTCCGTTGGGTATTTCAAAAAGACCTACAGCGTTCTCCTTTACGATTCCATTAACAATGTAATTAAAATTTTCAAGCGAACCGCAGCTTGAAAATGCATATTTGCCGATAGATTTGAGGGTATTGGACGGAACAGCGACCGACTGCAGGGATGTGCAGCCTGCAAAACAGTAATCGGGTATCGCGGTAACTCCGTCGGCGATAGTCGCGCTGGAAAGCGACTTACAGCCGCGGAACGCTTCATTGCCTATTGCGTCAACGGCCGGTATAGCCACCGAAGTAAGATTTACGCAGCCCGAAAAAGCAAGATTGCCGATTGTCGTCAGCGTGCTCGGGAAAGTGACCTTTGTGATGCCCTCGTAGTTCTGGAAAACACTGTCGCCGATCTGTTCTATGCCATTTTCAATAACAACAGATGTTATCTTCGACCTGTACTTAGCCCACTGTGCGTTGGCTGTCACGGCGGTAACAACTCCGCTGCCGGATATGGTAAGGGTGCCTGTTTTCTCATCAAAGCTGCCCTGTACATCAGCGTCGGCGTTATCATTGTCCACCAGCACGCCAAGCACTGAAGGCACTATGATGTTCTGCTCGTCTGCGTCAGAAGCCTGCACAGCGGCGGCCGGAACAACCTCCTCGGCTTTTTCCGGAGTTTCTCCCTGTGCATGTGCCGAAACCGCAGCCGCTTCCGGAACAGTGCTGTCAGCCAGCGCAGTAACGCTGATGGAAGACTGCAGCATACCTGCAAGCAGCAGCCACGCAATGGTTTGTTTACTGAACATTCGCATGAAATCTTCTCCTTTTTAGTTTGTCTGAAGCACTCAACAATTGAATGCCATTACAAATAATATTATAAAACATCACACAAAAAAAGTCAATAGCTTTATGGAAACTGTTTCATAAATTGCCCAGATTTGATAATAACATATACAAATCTATAAGAAAATATCCACCGGCAACAACGATGGATATTATCTATGGGGTGCCCTCGCGAATGTGCATATTCCTGCGGATCTCCTTAGGGATAACGATACGTCCAAGGTCGTCGATATGGTGGACGATTACGGTAGTTTTCATATATATATGGTAACCTCTAAAAATCCACAAAAATTCAGGCAAATAGAGGTATTTAGCATAATCGGTGTGTTAAGACTAAACCAAGTGTGTTTATTGCTAATATTCTGATTCTGCCTGATTGGTGCGCGTTGGGAATGTTACTCTTGTTTTCCCCCACACCCCTTTAGCGCTTTTGAATCGTTAAAGCCGCACTCCGTGCGGAGTGGTGGAGCTCCGCTCCACACCTCGCCAGCCTTTTGGAAAAGGCTGGACCGAAAACTTTAATAGCGCTACGCGCAGATTTTATATGTTTTCTCCCTGTTATTTTTCTGGTACCCCCAATATCTTGACACGCCTGTTGTTCTGTGATAAAATGGATATAGTGACACGTCTTTAACACTTTATTCCGGGGGTGTACTATGAGAATTATCCACATCAGCGACCTGCACATCGGCAAGCGGCTGTGCGAAACCGACCTCACTGACGACATACGCTATGCGCTTTTCGACGAGATACTCGGGCGTATCTTCCGCGAAGCCGCAGCCGAAAAAAAGCCGCAGGCGCTGATAATTTCCGGCGACATATACGACAAGAGCCTGCCCTCTGCCGAGGCTGAGGAACTTTTCGGGAAGTTCCTCGCGGCTGCGGTGGGGCTGGGCATGAAGGTGTTCGTCAGCAGCGGGAACCACGACAGCGCCCGCAGGCTGGCTTCCCATGCGGGATTGCTGTCGGAACTCGGGGTGTACATCTCCCTGCCGTTTTCAGCGGAGACCCCCGCGCGGGTCGAGCGCCTGGGGGATTTCGACGTGGCTATGCTGCCGTATGTTTCACTGTCCGACGTGCGGGGGGAATTCCCCGACGAGGAACTCCCCGACCTCACCGCTGCGGTGAACTGCGCGCTGTCGCACGCGGGGCTTCCCGGGGAACGTCCCTGCATTCTCGCGGCGCACGCGACGGTGGGCATGGGCGTGGTAGGCGGCGCGGAAAGCGTGGACAAATCCGCGTTCGACGGGTTCGCTTACACCTGCCTGGGACATATCCACACCCCGCAGGACATCACCGATAAAATGCGCTACTGCGGCTCCCCGGTGTGCTATTCCGGCAGCGAAGCAAAGCAGCCGCAGAAGTACTGCGACATCATCGACATCGGACCGGACGGCGCGCTTTCCGTGCGGCATGCGGAGATACACCCGCTGCACGGCTTCCGCGTGATGGAGGATACATTCGCGCGGCTGATGGGCGAGGAATACCCCCCCACCGACGACTACTGCTACATAAAGGTCGGCGAGACCGACGGCGTGGAGGGAGTCGCGGCGCTGCTGCGCACGAAATTCCCGAACATGCTGAGCCTTTCGCATGATGTGCGCGGGGGCGCTTCCGACGAGGAGGAAGCGGGAGGTTCCGGGGAGGATTTCAGCGAGGATTTCAGCAGCTTCTACAAGGCAGTCACCCACGAGGACGTTGACGAGGAAACGCTGCGCACCGCGGAATACATCTTCCACCGCACCGAGGAAGCCTGCGCGGCAGGCACCACCGCCGAGCTTGAAGCGGCAGACCCGGCGCTCTCAGACGACTGAAGGAGGGACGCAGCATGATGATACAGAAACTCGCCCTGTCGGCTTTCGGACCCTACGCCGGCAGGGAGGAAATAGACTTTTCGCAGTTCGCGGGGGAGGTGTTCCTGATAGGCGGGGACACCGGCGCGGGCAAGACCACGATATTCGACGCGATATGCTTCGCGCTTTACGGCACCGGCAGCGGTTCCCTCAGAAAGGACGGCTCCACCCTGCGCAACCAGGACGCCGGCAGAAAAGCCGAAAGCTGGGTGGAACTCACGTTCACCGCAGCCAACGGGCGCGGATACACCGTGCACCGCGCCACCGCGGAGCTGAAATCCCCGGGCAGAAAGACCGCGGCCGTGCCAGCCGACCAGGTGCGCCTCATGGACGCCGACGGCTCGGTGATATGCACCGGTTCGCGCACAGTCACCGAGGAGATAAAGCGGCTCACGGGGTTCGACCGCGACACGTTCCTGCGGGTATCGGTGCTGCCCCAGGGGGAATTCGACAGGTTCCTGACCGCCGACAGCCGCACCCGGGGTGAAACGCTGCGGCAGATATTCGGCACGCAGCTTTACGAGAATTACGCGAAAATAATCCAGAAGTGGCAGAAGAAAGCCGACGAGCAGATGTCTGCGGTGAACTCCGCGTATGAACTGCTGCTGGGCAGATACTTCCCCGCCGACGGGGAACAGCGGTTCATCTCCGGTGCAGATGTGTACATTCCGAAATTTGAGCAGCTTCTTGCAGAATGCGACGAGAACCGCAGGGCAGCCGCTGAGGAATGCGACCGCATTTCACAGAAATCCCTCGAGAACAACACCCGCAAAATAGCGGCAGAAAAGGCGAATGCAGCCATCGCCGAGTGGCAGTCCGCAGTGAGCGAGAAGCAGGCTCTGGACGCGCGCGCGGGTGAATTCGCGGAGAGATCCGCGCTGCTGGCGCGGCAGAAGCAGGCAGCGTCAGCGTTCCCATCGCTGGAAAGGCAGGAACGTTCGCTGTCCCGCAGAAATTCCGCTGAAAAGCGCCTTGAAGCCGCTCTCTCGCAGCAGCAGGAAGCGGAGCGCGCCCTTGAAACGGCGCAGCAGGAACGCGCCCGCGCGCAGGAACTTATCCCCGCCCGGGAAAAGGCGCTGGGCGCGCTGCCGGGGCTTGAAGCGCTGCTCACCCGCTGCGAGGAAGCCCGCGCAGCCCTGGAAAAGTGCCGTCAGACCGAAAAGCTCATCGAAAACGCCCGCGCGCTGCTGGCTGAAAACGCCGCGAAGTCCGGCGCGTGCGAGAATTCCTCAGAGAAGCTGGCGGCTGAGATAAGCGCCGCGGAACTGCTGGCGGCAGGCTCTGCGGGGGCGCAGGCTGAATTCCGGGAGCTTTCCGCGCAGAAAGAACGCGCAGCCGCGCTCTCGCAGGAAATAGCGGCGCTGGGTGAATTCCGGCAGGAACTCGCGGCAGCCGAGGGGGCTTCGCAAAAGGCTGCGAAAGCCCTCGACGAAGCGGAACTCGCAAGCGCCGAGCTGCACCGCAAATACTACGCCGGTGAAGCCGCGCGACTTGCGCAGAAGCTTGGCAAGGGCGAAAAATGCCCGGTGTGCGGCTCGACGGAACACCCGTTCCCCGCGCCCTGGACGGAGGATATTCCCACCCGTGAACAGCTTGAAAAGGCAGAGAAAACCGCTGAAAAACGGCGCAGCGCGAAGTCCGCTGCCGACGGCGCCCTCGCGGAATGCTCCGGCAGGCTGGAAGCGAAACGCAGTTCCGCAGCCCGGGAATACGCGCAGGTGATGGGCTGCGAATTCCCCGCAGACGGCGCCGGCAAAGCCCTCGCGGAACTGCTGGAGCGGCTGGGGGAGCAGTCCCGGGAGAAGCAGGCGCGGCTCGCGGAATGCACCGCGGCTGAAAAGGAACTCCCCGGGCTGCGCGCTGAGCGCGAACGACTTGAGCAGCAGAAGAGCGCGCTTTCCGACGAGAATTCCCGGCTGAACGCGGAACTTTCGCGGCTGAACAGCGAGCATTCCGCGCAGACGGCGGCTGCGGAAGAGAAGCAGTCCGGGCTGGAGGGGCGCACGCCTGAAATGCTCCGGCAGGAAATTGCGTCTAAAAAGGCACAGATAAAGCAGGCAGACGAACTTTGCAGCCGTGCCGACGAGGGATTTTCTGCGGCTTCACAGGCTGCGGCCTCCGCGAAGAGCAGCGCGGTGGAACTCCGCAAGGCGCTGGAGGAGGACGAAGCGGAGGTCTCCGCAGCGGGCGCGGCGCTCTCGCAGGAGCTGCAGCGCTGCGGCTTTGAGAGCGCGGACGAACTGCGCAGGTACGCAGTTCCGCAGGAAAGGACGGACGCGCTGGAGCGCGAGATACAGCAGCACCAGCAGGCGCTGACAAAGGCGCAGACCAAACTCGCCGAGAGCGAAAAGCGCCTGCCAGAGAACCGCGAACCAGTCCCGCTGGAACAGTACATCGAAGAGGAAAAGCGCCTTTCCGCGGAGCTGAAAAGCCGCCAGGAAGCGCTCGCGGGGTACGCAGCGGAGCACTCCGGGGTGGAAAGCACGCTTGCAGAGATACGCGCCCGGGTGGAGAGCAGCCGCGCCATCGCTTCCCGTCAGGAAATGCTGCGGCGGCTGAACCAGGTGGTAAACGGCAGCGGCAAGGAGCGTATTTCATTCGAGGCGTTCATACAGATGAGAATGTTCCGCGGGGTGCTGGAGGAAGCCAACCAGCGGCTGAGCGTGATGAGCGGCGGGCGCTACCGTTTCGCGCTGCGCACGCAGAACGTCCGCGCCAACGCCGTGGAGGGGCTTGACATCGACATCATCGACTACAACTCCGGCAGCGAGGCACGGCGCGATGTTTCCACGCTTTCCGGGGGCGAGAGGTTCATGGCAAGCTTCGCGCTGGCGATAGGGCTTTCTGACCACACGCTGCGGCAGGGCGCCGGGCGCAGGTCGGATATGCTGTTCATCGACGAGGGGTTCAGCTCCCTTGACGGGGACACGTTCGCGCTGGCTTTCGACGTGATAGAGAAGCTGCGCTCCCAGAACCGCATGGTGGGCATAGTCACCCACGTCGCCGAGATCCAGGAGCACTTCCGCGACAGGAGGATATACGTCAGGAAAACAAGATCCGGAAGCCGGATAGACGTAGTAAATACAATTCGGAATTCTTAATTCGTAATTCGGAATTATTGTGTCCCGCTACGCGGGACGTTATCTAAAATAGATTTACTATAAAATACACAGGGCGAAAGTGGTTCTTTCGCCCTGTAGTGTTTCTGTAAAAGTTTTTGTAAATTCGTCCGCGAAGCGGACAACCGAAATTCCGAATTCCGAATTACGAATTCCGAATTGAACAAAGTTCCGAATTATCAGTTGTACTGGTATTTCTGCGTCACATTCGTGTAGACCTTCTCCATGTCCGGGATTATGCCCTTGGCGCTGAAGAGTTCGGTGACTGTCACGAATTTGTAGCCCTGCTTCTGCAGTTCCGGAATGATGGTATCCAGCGCCTCTACGGTCATGGAATTGCCCTCGGCGTCGTGCAGCAGGATTATGTCGCCGTCCTTTGCCTGCTTGAGTATCATTCGAGCGCGCATTTCAGCAGTCACTCTGTCCTCCCAGTCGTTAGCGCCGATGCCGGCGATGAACGGGACGTCGATGTTGTCGAACATTATCTGGTGCACCGCGATGTACGGCGGCCGGAAGAATTTCGTGTGCTCCCCGGTTATCTCGTACACCTTTTCGTCGGTGTAGTCGAATTCGGCCTTTATCTCCTCTGCGGAAAGCTCCGTCATGTTGCTGTGCGTGCGGCTGTGGTTGTCTATCTCGCAGCCCAGGTCGTAGGCGCGTTTAACTGCCTTTGCGCTTTCGTCGTTCACGTTGTTTCCCACCAGGAAGAACGACGCAACTATGCCGTACTTCTCCAGCTTGTCTATGACTTCATTCGTGGTCGTGGCATTCGGGCCGTCGTCGAATGTCAGCGCGATGTACTTGACTTCCTCGCTCATTTCCTCGTCCTCCGTGGTGGCTGCTGCAGTTTCGTCCTGCGGGACTTCCACCGTGATATCAGCGCCTGCATCAGCCGTGCCGGAAGCTTCACCGGTAGTCTGCCCGGCGCTTTCCACCGGCGCGCTCTCCGTGCCCTCGGCGGAAGAAGCGCTGCTCCCCGCGCCGCTCACGGCAGAATTCCCACCGGAGCACGCAGTCAGCATGAGCGCCGCTGCCAGAGCCAGCGCAGCGCGTTTTATCCTGTTCGTCATATTACTTGTTACTTGACAACGATGTTCACCAGCTTATTGGGAACCGCTATCTTCTTGACGATGGTCCTGCCGTCTGTCAGTGACTTCACTTCCGGCAGGTCGAGAGCAAGCTTCTCCAGCTCGTCCTTGTCGCAGTTGACAGGGGCGTTGAAGCGCGCCTTTACCTTGCCGTTGACCTGAACGACTATCTCAACGCTGTCCTCAACGCACAGCTTCTCGTCGTATTCTACCCACTTCTGCTCGTTGAGCACGCCCTCGTAGCCCATTACCTGGTAGAGTTCCTCGGTGATGTGCGGTGCGAACGGGTTCAGCAGTATCAGCAGGGTTCTGTAGTCCGCGCGGGTGAGGGAACCTGCAGCGTCTATCTCGTTGAGCAGTCCCATCATGGTGGCGATGGCGGTGTTGAACTTCAGCGTTTCGATATCCTCGCTGACCTTCTTGGTGGTCTTGTGCATGGAAGCGCGCAGCTTGTCGCTGTACTCGTCGCCGGGTACTACCTTATCCTGCAGCGCCCATACTCTGTCGAGGAAGCGCTTGCAGCCCTTTATGCCGTTCTCCTGCCAGGGAGCGGCTTTCTCGAAGTCGCCGACGAACATCTCGTACAGGCGCAGGGTATCTGCGCCGAATTCCCTTACAACATCGTCAGGGTTAACGACGTTGCCCTTGGACTTCGACATCTTTGTGAACTCACCGGGGCGCTCGGGGTCCTTGCCGAGTATCATTCCGTGGGAGGTACGCTTCATGTACGGCTCCTTGCAGGGAACGACGCCCTGGTCGTACAGGAACTTGTGCCAGAAACGGCTGTACAGCAGGTGGAGCGTGGTGTGCTCCATGCCGCCGTTGTACCAGTCAACGGGCATCCAGTATTTGAGCGCTTCCTTGGAGGCAAGCTCCTTGTCGTTGTGCGGGTCGCAGTAACGCAGGAAGTACCAGCTGGAACCAGCCCACTGGGGCATTGTATCAGTCTCGCGCTTTGCGGGGCCACCGCAGCACGGGCAGGTGGTGTTGATGAAGCTCTCCAGCGTGGAAAGCGGGCTTTCACCGGTGTCTGTGGGCATGTAGCTGTCAACTTCCGGCAGCTTCAGCGGGAGTTCGCTCTCGGGGAGCGCTACCCAGCCGCACTTCTCGCAGTTGACAACGGGGATAGGCTCGCCCCAGTATCTCTGACGGGAGAATACCCAGTCGCGCAGCTTGTAGTTCACCTTTTCGCGACCCTTGCCGTTTGCGGTGAGCCACTCCTTTATCTTCACCTTTGCTTCCTCGACGGAAAGCCCGTCCAGGAACTCGGAATTCACCATAACGCCGGTGGCGCAGTCGGTGAACGCTTCCTTCTGGACGTCCTCGCCGCCCTTTACTACCTCTATTATCGGCAGGTCAAATACCTTTGCGAACTCCCAGTCGCGGGTGTCGTGCGCGGGTACTGCCATGATGGCGCCGGTGCCGTAGGTCATCAGAACATAGTCGGAAATGAAGATCGGTATTTCCTTGCCGTTAACGGGATTTATCGCGCGGACGCCCTCCAGCTTTACGCCGGTCTTGTCCTTGTTCATCTCGGTGCGGTCGAAGTCGGACTTGCGCGCTGCGGCTGCCTGGTATTCGCGGATAGCGTCCATATTCTGCAGCTTGTCAGCCCACTTCTCAATGATGGGGTGCTCCGGGGAGATTACCATATAAGTCGCGCCGAACAGCGTGTCGGGGCGTGTGGTGTATACCGTCAGCATGTCGCCGGCTGTGGTGGTGAAATCCACCTCGGCGCCGGTGGAGCGGCCTATCCAGTTCTTCTGAGCGGTCTTTATCTTCTCGAAGTAATCAACGCTGTCCAGGTCGTCGATGAGCCTCTGAGCGTACTCGGTTATCTTGAGCATCCACTGGCTCTTCACCTTGTGGACTACCTCGCCGCCGCAGCGCTCGCAGACGCCGTTAACGACTTCCTCGTTAGCCAGTACGACCTTGCAGGAGGTGCACCAGTTCACGTTCATTTCCTTCTTGTATGCAAGGCCGGCCTTGAACAGCTTGAGGAATATCCACTGCGTCCACTTGAAGTAATCGGGGTCGGTGGTGTTTATCTCCCTGTCCCAGTCAAAGGAAAGACCCAGGGACTTAAGCTGTGCCTTGAAGCGCGCAACGTTGTTCTTTGTTACGATAGCGGGGTGTATCTTGTTCTTGATGGCGAAGTTCTCAGTGGGCAGACCGAATGCGTCCCAGCCCATCGGGAACAGCACATTGTAGCCCTGCAGCCTGCGCTTTCTGGATACGATATCCATAGCGGTGTAGGGGCGGGGGTGTCCGATGTGGAGTCCCTGACCGGAGGGGTAGGGGAACTCTACCAGCGCGTAGAACTTCGGCCTGGAATAGTCGTTTTCAGCGTGGAACGTCTTGTGTTCGTCCCAGTATTTCTGCCACTTGCTTTCAATGGCGGTAAAATCATAACCCATTTTTTTGATGTCCTTTCAGCGGGATTTTGATATAATGTCTCAATTTTATATTATACAATAATTCCGCGCGGTTGTCAATCATTAAAGGGAAAAAAAGCCCCGCGTCCGGCAGCCCCGGAGTTATTACACAGCTGGAAACAGATCTGGCGCGAAGCTTCATAAAAATGTGAACAAATTAACATTCTGTTGTGATAATAAACAAAAAGTCGTCTAAAAATTGCTGCAAACTATTCAAATTTGATAAAAACCCCTTTACAAGCGCTGGAATTAGTGCTATACTGTGAATACACAAACGGATCAGACCACCGCTCAGGGGAAATGATTCGGGGAAAGGATAGATGAATTATGACACTGAAAAATATGATTTCTGACGGCGAAAAGGTTCAGGTATTCGAAGTTGACGGAAAAGCTGTCAAGGTTTTCAAGGACCCGAATGAACCCAAGAGCGTTGTTCTTTATGAAGCACTGACCCACTCCCGCGTTGAGGAGACCGGCTGCAAGCTGGTTCCCCCGCTCGAGGAGGTTTCCAAGATAGACGGCAAATGGGCTATCTCCTATAAATACATAACCGGCGACACGATGGCTGACCTTATGAAGAAGGATCCCAAGAAGGCTGACGAGTACCTTGAGCAGATGGTCGATCTCCAGATCGAGATCAACTCCCAGCGCTCCCCGAAGATCAGCCGCCTGAAGGATTACCTCAAGCGCTCCATAGAGAGCCTGGATATGATCGACGACGTTAAAAAGTACGAGCTTCTGACCCGTCTGGAGTCCATGCCCAAGCACGTTAAGCTCTGCCACGGCGAGTTCACGCCCGAGAACATCATCATCAACGACGATGGCGTTTTCGTAGTTGACTGGCTCAAGGCCAAGCAGGGCAACGCTTCCGCTGACGTTGCAAAGACCTATCTGTGGTTCTGCCTGCACCACCACACCGAGTACGCTGAGAAGTACCTCAAGCTGTACTGCAAGAAGACTGGCACCGCTATAAAGTACGTTCAGGACTGGCTCCCCATCGTGGCTGCCGCTCAGCTGAAGTTCAAGCGCCCTGAAGAGCGCGAGCTTCTCCTCACCTGGATCGACATCGCGGATTACGACTGATCATTCATTTACATTGCAATAGTCTTTCTCCTTACAACATGATTTATCGGGTACGCCTCGACCTCCCCCACTGGACTGGTGGGGGAGGACTTTTTTTAATTAGGAACGTTGGTTCAATTTCTAATTCGTAATTCGTAATTCGGAATTCGGAATTTTGGTATCGCCTGCGGCGATAATATTTCAAAAAATTTTACAGAAACACGACAGGGCGAAAGAACTACTTTCGCCCTGTGTTGTTTCATATCAAAGTTTTTGAAATAATGTCTGCAAAGCAGACACATAAATTACGAATTACGAATTCCGCATTCCGAATTAAATAAGTCCACGCTGCCATTGAAATTTCTCCCCCGTTAAACTCTACCTCCGTCGGAACGCGCACCCTGCCGTCAGCATTCCTGCCATGATGAGAACGCACACCGACAGCCCCGCGTTCACCGAGAACGCTTCAGCGGCAGGGTGGAACGTTCCCGCTTCCCGGGCTGTGTCGATAAGCCCGGCAGGGAGCGCGAAAACCGCGCTCAGCAGCGCAGCCGGGATCCGCGTCGCCAGCCGCTTCATCGGGACTGCGCCCCCGGTTATCGCGGCTACCTGCGTCAGCACGCACACTCCCCCGAAGCTGAGAAGCCCCGCGCACAGCGGCGCCGCGAACTTCCCCGGGAGCATGTCCCGTATGCGGGTGACTTCCAGGAACGCCGGGAACACGCGTTCCGCATTGCCCCCAAGCCCTGCCAGCCGCAGGAGTTCCCCCACGAGCCGGGTCGCACCGGAACATTCCAGCAGGGCAGTCACTGCCGCGAACGCCGCAGCCATCGCGCACACCGTGTACATCACCCGCGCGCCGCTGTCCACCGACTGCACGAAGCATTCCGCTGAAAGGTCGCATCCGCATGATGTCTCAGCCAGGGTTATCCTTTCGCCGGTCCTGCAGATTACCACAGCCATCACCAGCGACGAAAGGAAGCACGCTGCGTAAATAATCCCACCCACTGCCGCGCTGCCGAAAACCACGGTCCCCGCAGTGCCGATGACGAACGACGGACCGCTGCCGTAGCAGCAGCACAGCAGCTTCGCGGCGCTTCTGCGGCTGAGTCTGCCGTTTTTCACCATGACTGTCAGCAGCCGCGCGCCCACCGGGTACCCCCCGATATTCGCGAGCAGGAACACCGCGCACAGCTCCTCGGGAATTCCCAGCAGGAGCGAAAGCGGCTTTGTGACGGGGCGCAGCGCGGTGCGGTAAAGCCCGCTCTTCTGCAGGTAAACTGCCAGGACAGTGAACGCAAACAGCGCCGGAATTACGACCTCCAGGCACCCAGAAACGGAACTCCTCACCGACGCGGAAAGCTCCCCCGGGCAGAGCACAATGCCAGCCGCTGCGAACAGCGCCAGCGCCGAAATTATGTACTTTCTCATGTCACTTCTCCGGGGAATTCACCCCCGCAACGCCCCCCGCAGCCGCAAATCCTAAGCTCAGCAGAAGTTTTACCGGGAGCATTACCCCCTCGTTCCTGCCGAAAATGAAGCCCAGCAGTATCAGCGGCGCGATGAACAGCACCCCGCACAGCGCGCCTGTTTTCAGACCGTCCCGGCGCCGCAGCCTGCCCGCAGTCCGGGGACAACAACAAATAAATAA